>Ga0102938_10000197_pt1 | contig 41635 bp, 35 predicted proteins | sample SalPonR2_B_D2_MG_FD_84516 | JGI IMG/M metagenome (GOLD analysis project Ga0102938, IMG submission 84516) | Salt pond soil microbial communities from South San Francisco under conditions of wetland restoration - Salt Pond MetaG R2_B_D2_MG | ecosystem: Environmental > Aquatic > Marine >...
CAACCACGCGATCATCAAGGCCACGCTGTTCCTGGCCGCCGGGGCGATCATTCACCAGACGGGTCGCCGTACGCTGCACGCTTTGCGTGGCGTCGGACACGTGATGCCGTGGACCTGCCTGGCACTGGCCGTGGGGGTGTTCTCGATCGTCGGATTGCCGCCGACAGTCGGCTTCCCCGGCAAGTGGTACCTCGCGCTGGGCGCACTCGAGGCGGGTCGGCCGGGGTTTGCTGTCGTGCTGCTGGCCGGCGCGGTCCTGATTTTCGTCTATTACATCAGGATTCTTAACGCGTTCTATTTTCGCTCCCCGTCCGAGGTCGGGATGTTGTCGGTGCGCGAGGCACCGGTCGCAATGTTGCTGCCGGTGCTGGTGCTAGCCGCGCTTTGCCTCGCCGGCGGGCTGCTCGGTCGCTGGCCGGCCATGTTGATCGGCCCGGCCATCGCCCGGCTTCCCGGGGGAGGGTGAGAGCATGGACGTCATCGACCTGCGTATCTTGCTGGCGCCGGCGATCTCGTTCGGCTGTGCGGTGCTCATCTTTCTCCTGGGCGCACGGGCGCGCTGGCGCCGGGTGCTGGCTCTCGGCGCGGCGGTCACAAAGTTCATCGTCATTCTCTCGCTGCTGCCTGGCAGTCTTGCCGGCAAGGTCTATGTCTTCGAGGTCCTCGAGTTCCTGCCCGGGGTCGGCATCAGTTTCCGCGCCGATGCGCTCGGGATGTTCTTCGCGCTCGTGTCGTCCACGCTCTGGGTGCTGACCACGGTCTACGCCATCGGCTACATGAAAGGGCGGCATGCGCGGGTGCGATTCTTCGGCTTCTTCGCCCTGTGCGTATCGACCACGGTCGGCATCGCTTTCGCCGCGAACCTGCTCACGTTGTTCCTGTTCTACGAGATGCTGACGATCTGCACCTACCCGTTGGTAGTGCACGACGAGACGCCCGAAGCGCTCAGGGCCGGCCGCAAGTACCTCGCGTACACGCTGCTGGGCGGTGCGGCGCTGCTGCTCGGGATGATTCTTGTGCAGTCCCTCGCCGGCACGCTCAGCTTCAGTCATGCCGGCGTGCTGCCCGCGGAGGCGGGCAGCGGCGCCCTGCTGGCGACTTTCGTGACGCTGATCGGGGGTTTCGGCGTAAAGGCGGCCATCATGCCCTTGCACGGCTGGTTGCCTGCGGCCATGGTGGCGCCGACCCCCGTGAGTGCGCTGCTGCATGCAGTGGCCGTGGTGAAGGCCGGCGTGTTCGGCATCCTGCGCGTGGTCCACAACATCTTCGGCGTCGATCTGCTGGCCCAGCTCGGTTACGCAAGCTGGCTGGCCTGGGTCGCCGCATTCACCATCGTCGCGGCGTCGCTGATAGCGCTGGCGCAGGATAATCTCAAGCGCCGGCTGGCGTACTCCACGATCAGCCAGCTGTCCTATATCGTGCTCGGCGCAGCGCTGCTGACGCCCTTCGCGGCACTGGCAGCGGTTGTGCATATCGCCAACCAGGCGTTCGCCAAGATCACGATGTTTTTTGTCGCCGGCGCGATCGAGCGCAGTACCGGCAAGACCCAGGTGCACCAGTTGGCCGGCATCGGGCGGACCATGCCGTGGACGATGGCCGCTTTCACCATCGCCGCCCTCAGTTTCATCGGCGTGCCGCTGTTCGCCGGCTTCGTGACCAAGTGGTACCTGTCACTCGGCGCGCTGCAGGCCGGCGCCTGGTGGTTCGTGTTGCTGATGATCCTGAGTGCGCTGTTGAACGCCGCCTACTGGCTGCCGATCGTTTACCTGGCGTGGTTCCGTACACCTGCGGCCGAGTCCGCGCCGATTCACGAGGCCGAGGCGCTGCTATTGGCCCCGATCCTGGTGGCGGCGGCCTATGTGCTGCTGCTGGGCATCAGCATGCAGGTTTCCTGGCTGCCGTTCTCCCTGGCGCAGGCCGCGGTGCGTTTCGTGGCGGGGTTGTGAAGCAATGAACACGCACGACGTCATGAACTTCCTGCCGCTGCTGGCGATCCTCCTGCCGGCCATGGGCGGTGCGCTTGCGGTGCCGCTGGAGCGCCGCGGCGCGCGTTGGCGCAACACGGTGCTCGGTGCGATCTCCATCGCCACCTGCCTGCTGACAGTGGCATTGCTCCCGGGCGCCCTGCACGCGGTGCCGCTGGAATTGCCGCTGCTGCAGTTGACGCCGCAAGTCTGGCTGCACCTGCGGGTAGACGCACTTGGTGCGTTGTTCGCCACGACCCTGTCGTTGCTGTTCCTGCTCGCGCTGGTCTATGCCGCCGCGTACCTGCCGCGACACGGCCGGCTGGCACGCTATTACGGCTTCCTGATGCTTTGCCAGGGACTGATGCTCGGTGTGGCTTATGCCGGCAACCTGCTCACGCTGCTGGTCTTCTACGAACTGTTTTCGCTGCTCACTTACCCGCTCGTCATCCACGACGAGACGCCGGAAGCGATGCGTGCCGGCCTGAAGTACATCGTTTACATCCTGGTCGGCGGCAGCGCCGTGTTGCTCGGCGTCATCGTCAGCTTCTACCTGGCAGGCGATCAGCCTTTCGCTCCGGGCGGCATGCTGGACGCGGGCATGGATCCCGCGTTGCTGAGGCTTGCGTTCTGGTGCTTCATCGGCGGCTTCGGGGTCAAGGCGGCACTGATGCCGCTGCATGGCTGGGTGCCCGACGTCCACCCCGCTGCACCGGCCTCGTTTTCTGCGCTGCTGTCCGGGGTGATGGTGGCGGCCGGTTGCTTCGGCATCCTGCGCGTCGTCTTCGAGGTTTTCGGCGTCGAGTTGACGCGCTCGCTGGGCGTCGCGCCGTGGCTGGCGGCGATCGCGTCGGTATCGGTGTTGCTGGCCGCCGTCCTGGCGGTCGGCGAGGATGACCTGAAGCGCCGGCTCGCCTGGTCCACGATCAGCCAGATGGCCTACGTCTTGCTGGCCGTCTCGCTGTTGGCGCCGGCGGTGACCGTGGCTGCGCTGGTCCATATCAGCCACCACGCGTTCCTGAAGGGTGCGTTGTTCTTCTGTGCCGGTGCATTCGCGCGGCATGCCGGCATCCGGCGAGTATCCGAGCTGGACGGCATCGGCCGGCGCATGCCCGTGACCACGGCGGTATTCGTGATCGCCGCGCTCGGGCTCGTGGGCGTGCCGCCATTGTCGGGCTTCGTCAGCAAGTGGCTGCTCGGTATCGGCATCCTCGAGGCCGGCGCGCCATGGGCGCTGGTCGTCTTGCTCGGTGGCGCGCTGTTGGCGGCCATGTACCTGTTGCCGGCGGTCTGGCGTGCTTGCTTCGGGGCGCCGCTCGAGGTACCGGTCACGGCGCGATCGGACGCCCGGGGCGGCATGCGATTCGCGCTGCTCGCGGCGGCGGCAGTCACCGTGTTGCTGGGACTCGCGGCGGCGTTGCCGGGGTTGCCGTTGTCCCTTGCGCGGCGGGCCGTGGGCGCCTTTTTCGGCGCGGGCTGAGACGATGCTCAAGGCAACGATTTTGCCCCTGTTGCTGGTTGCCGGTCCACCGCTGGCCGCGCTCGCCCTGGGACCGCTCGGGCGGCGCTCGGAAGTGGCGCGCGATGTGCTCATGGTCACAGTCACGGCGCTGGCACTGCTCGGGGCTGCGGCGCTGGTGCCGCTGGTGACCGCGCATGGCGCGGTCCATGCGGAGTGGCCATTGCTGCCGGGCGGGCTGGTATTCACGGTCGATCATTTCGGCGCGCTGTTCGCAGTGTTCAGTGCCTTCGTCTGGTTCTGCGCGACGCTCTATTCGCTGGACTACCTGCGGGCGCAACCACAGCGCAATCGCTTCCATGCCGCTTCGCTGGTGGTACTCGCGGCCAATCTCGGCGTCGTGCTGGCGGGAAACCTGGTGACGCTGTTCGTCTTCTTCGAGTTGCTCGGCCTGGTCGCGTTTCTGCTCGTCGTCCACGCCGGCACGGCCGAGGCGAAACATGCGGCGGTGCAGTATTTCTGGATGACGCTGCTCGGGGGCTTTGCCTTGCTGGCGGGCATCATGATCGTCGTCACGATGGGTGACGGCATGCTGACGCCGATTCACGTGGCGAAAGGCCAATCCGGCTTGCGCAGCGCGGCGGCCGTGCTGCTGTCGATCGGTTTCGGTGTGAAGGCCGGCATGGTGCCGTTGCATGTCTGGCTGCCCAACGCGCATCCCGTGGCGCCTTCCCCGGCCAGCGCATTGCTTTCCGGCGTGATGATCAAGGCCGGCGCCTACGGCATCTTCCGTTGCCTCTCGACCCTGTTCCGCCCCGGCGTCGGCACCGATTTCTCAGACCCGGCATGGCAGTTCAGCAGCGTCCTCGGCCTGGTGGTCGTGTGGCTCGGGATCCTGACCATGGCGGTGGGCGTGGTGCTCGCGCTCGGACAGCGCAACGCGAAACGGATGCTCGCGTACCACAGCATCAGCCAGGTGGGCTTCATCCTCGTCGGGATCGGTGCCGGCGCGTACCTGCTGGAGGACGGCGCGATGGGCACGGCGGGCGGCCTGTTGCACACGGTAAACCACGCGCTGTTCAAGGCGTTGCTGTTCCTCGGCGTCGGCGTCGTGTCGCTGCGCACCGGGCAGCTCGACATGTACGCGCTCGGCGGCTTGTGGCGACGGATGCCGGCCACCTTCGCGCTGATGCTGGTTGCGGCCGCCGGGATCACGGGCTTGCCGCCATTCAATGGTTTTGTCAGCAAGTGCCTCGTTCATCATGCGCTGGTCGCCGCCCAGGCCGCACACGGCGGTATCGCGCTGCGGCTGGCCGAGGGTGTCTACTTGCTGGTCTGCGCTGGTACCGCGGCCTCCTTCATCAAGTTGATCGGCCTGGTTTTCGTCGCGCCCGCGCACACCCGGTGGGGCGCCGAGGTAAGGGAGGCGTCCCCCGGCATGCTGGTGGCGATGACGTTGCTGGCGTGTCCGGTGATTGTGCTCGGCCTGCGGCCCGAGCTGTTGCTGGAGGGCGTGATCGCGCCGGGACTGGCATGGTGGTCGATGCCGCATGCCGCCATTGACCATTACCTGGCGCACTATTTCCTCGCGCCGCGCGATGTATTCACTGCTTTTGCCACCTTCGGACTGGGCGCGGCCATCTTCGCCATCGGCGCCCGGATGGGCCTTTTCCACCTGCATGGCCCCAAGTGGATGAGCGTCGCACGAGCCTACGGGACGATCGCGCGAGGCGGCGTCCGCGCCTGTGTCGGAACCGCCTTTGCTTACGCCCGGTTCCAGCAACGCCTGGCCTGGAGCTTGCGAGAGATACAACGCCTGCTCTGGCAGGCCACACGCCGGACAGGTCAGGCCAGGCGCCGCTTCGTCGAAACGGTGTTGGCGGGAGTCGCCTCAACGGCGGAGCAGGTATTCCTCGAGTCGGCATGGCTGCTGCTGGACGAGGAACGCGTCGCCACGACCAATGCGGCTGCTTCGCGTCTTCTTCAGCAGGCGCGGACAGACGGTACGGCAAGTCCGGTGCGCGGGGTTCCACCGATGGAATCTGCCCGGACGATTGCCGGTTTGTTGGCCGGCGCGTTGTTCGAGGCGCGGCTCGGGTTGTTGCGGTGGATCGGCGATGTACACGGTGTGGCGGCGCAGCACACGGCGCTCGACGCGCTGTACCGTGAATTTTCCGCGACCCGGGGGGAGATCGCCGCCGCCGCGGCGAAGCTGGCGCCCGCGCATGACGCGGGTGCGCCCATCGGCCCGGAAGTGGCGTCGATTCTCTCACCGATGCTGGCCCGCGAGCGCCTGGCCGTACCCGCAACGTCGCGGCCGGGGCCGGGTGAGATCGAAGACGGTAGCGCGGATGTCCCGCAACTGGAGTTCGGCCTTGCCGCCTGGCTGCGGGACGTCGGGCGACTGGCGTTTTCCCAACTCCGCCAGCCGCTTTCGGCGCGGCCCCGTGCCGAGACGCTGGATGACCAGCCGGGCATCGTGTTCGCCCGGCGAAACATACAGCGTTACGGGCGGGACATCAGCCTGAACGTGGCAACGATGTTTGTCCTCTTTGTGCTGCTGGCGGGCGCGCTCTGGCTGGGACGAGGCGGCTGAGAGTCTTTCGGAAACCCCTTACGCCGGCGGCCGCCGAACGGTCCATTATGTACAGGAAGATTCGCGACGCGTGTCCTCGACACCGTTGCCCGGTCGGAGGCGAGACGCGCCGTCCGTGCCGGTAGTCACCAGGGAAGGAGCATCGCCATGAGCCATGCCTACCGGGAAGACCTATCCTGGATCCACGATCTCGGTTTCGGCGACCTGGCGCGCAATGCGGGCGAGTTGTTGCTGCGGAAACTGGCGGAGGAAGGCATCGACGCGGGGCGGGTGATCGATCTCGGCTGCGGCTCGGGCGTCCTCGCGGCCATGGTGTCCGACGCGGGGTACGACGTGCTGGGCATCGACCTGTCGCCGGCCATGATCGAGCTGGCGAGTGAACGCGTACCCGACGGCCGGTTTCTTTGCGAATCGCTGCTGAGCGCCGAACTGCCCTCGTGCGTCGCGGTCGTGGCGGTAGGCGAGTGCTTCAACTATCGTTTTGACGAGAATGTCTCTCGCGAGGCATTGCGCGGACTGTTCGGCCGGATTCACGCCGCCCTGCAGCCCGGCGGGCTGTTGCTGTTCGATGCCGCTGAGCCGGGCCGTCTTGCGGGAGAAGGGCAATTGAAGACCCACGTCGACGGGGGGGACTGGGCGCTGCTGATGAGCGCCGAAGAGGATCCAGAGGCCCGTCGCCTGATCCGGTGCATCACCAGTTTCCGTCGCGTCGGTGACCTGTTCCGCCGCGATGACGAGTGCCATGAAATGGATCTGCTGCCGGCCGACGAGTTGCTCGCCGACCTGTCGTCCGCGGGTTTCGACGCCGAACTGCTCGAGGACTACGCGGGCTATGCCCTGCCCGCCGGCTTGAGGGGGTTCCTGGCGAAGGCTCGTCGTATCGACTGAATGGAGTTGCAGGCCGAGGGGGGAACATGCCCGCAAACACGCGCCACGCGCCCGCCGCCCGCGAACCTGCCCGCTGGCAGGACGGGTTGCGGCGTGTGCTGCTGTTTGCCGTCCTCTGGTGGATTCTTGCAGAGGGGGCCGTAGACAGCCTCGTCGTCGGCGTGCCGTTCGTGCTCCTCGGCGCGTGGCTCAGCCTGGTGCTGTGGGGCGGGCGTTCGCTCTCCCTGTCGGGCCTGGCGCGTTTCCTGCCATGGTTCGCCTACCAGTCGCTGGCAGGGGCGACCGATGTCGCGATGCGCGCCTTGCGTCCCGCCATGCCACTGTACCCCGGGCTGGTCCGTTGCTGCCTGCGCCTGCCGACCGAAGGCAGTCGAATCGCCCTGGCCGACGTGGTGAGCATGTTGCCCGGGACGCTGAGCGCAGATCTCGACGGCGAGCAACTCGTCATACACGCCCTGGATACCCGCCGCGACATGCAGGAGATGGTGACGGACCTCGAGCCGCGCATCGCCGCCGTGTTCGGGCTGGACGCTTCGTTCAGGGACGTCGCGGAGAACACGGCATGAACGTATTGCTCTTGGGTGTGGCCACTTTCCTGTTGTTCAACCTGGCCGCCGGGCTGTGGCGCGTGATGCGCGGGCCGACCGCCGCCGATCGGATGCTCGCCGCCCAGCTGTTCGGCACGACCGCCGTCGCCGTGCTGCTGCTTCTTGCCGAAGGTATGCGGGAGGCGGCACTGCGGGACATCGCCCTGGTGTTCGCCCTGCTGGCCGCAGTCGCAGCCGTGGCCTTCGTGCGCCGCGTATGGAGTCCGGGAGCCGAGCATGACGCCGATTGATTACTTGAGCGCCGGCCTCGTGCTCGCGGGAGCCGGGTTCTTCTTTGCCGGTACGGTCGGAATGCTGCGCTTCCCCGACGTCTACAGTCGCCTGCATGCACTCACGAAAGGCGACAACGCGGGCCTCGGCCTGACGGTGCTCGGTCTTGCGCTGCAGGCCGAATCCCTGGCCGTGGTCGGCAAGCTGGTGATGGTCTGGTTGCTGGTGCTGCTTGCCGGTGCCACGGCTTCGCACCTGATCGCGCGCTCCAGCCTGCGGCGCGGCATCGACCCGTGGACGGCCCGATGAGCGCCGGCTTGATCCTCGACGGGTTGCTCGCCGTCATTCTCATCTGGCTGGCCTGGGCGGCGTTGTCCAGTCGTGACCTGTTCCGCGCGATTGTTCTTTTCATTGCCTTCGGCCTGGTGCTTTCGATGGCCTGGGCGCGGCTCGGTGCACCCGATGTGGCTCTGGCGGAGGCGGCGATCGGGGCCGGGCTGACGGGTGCGTTGTTGCTGGCGACCTGGGGTCGCCTGCGTCGCCGGAGATCCAGCAAAGAACAATCGCAAGCGCGACCCCCTGATGGTGGAGATAATGCAGACTGAGCGGGACCCATGCGAACCCGGCGTCGTGCTGCGCGGCATGCTCGCGGTACTGCTTGCCTGCGTTGCCTGCGGGTTGTGCTGGCTGCTCTGGTCGGCTCCATTGGCGCCCGGGCTCGGCGATGCGGTGCGCGCCGCGTCGGCACAGAGCGGCATCGCGAACCCAGTGACCGCCGTGCTGCTCGATTTCCGGGGTTATGACACGCTGCTGGAGATCGCTGTGATGACCTCGACACTGGTCGGCGTGTGGGCGCTGGGTCCGGCGCCGAAGTTGCACGAGCGGCCGCCCAGCCCGGTGCTGCTCGGCCTCGACAGTGCCCTAATTCCCTTTGCCGCGGTGATCTGCGGATATCTCCTCTGGGTAGGCGCGACGCGTGCCGGTGGCGCCTTTCAGGCCGGTTCGGTGCTGGCCGCCACGGGAGTTCTGTTCATTCTTTCGGGGCGGCGGCCGCGGCTCGGACTGCCTGATGCGCCGATGCGCTGGGGCGTGGTATTGGGGCTGGCGACATTTCTCGTGGTGGCGCTCGCCGTGATGGGCGATGGCCGGCAGTTTCTCGAATATCCGCCCGGCTCCACGAAAACGTTGATCCTCGTGATCGAGGCGGCCGCGACGGTTTCGATCGCCGTCATTCTCGCCGGGCTGTTCATCGGCGGCCGGCCGGATCGTGAACCGTGAACGGCCTGACGGTTTTCGCCTTGACCGGGGTCGGCCTGCTGGTGATCGGCCTGTGGGCGCTGGTGCTGCGGGCCCACCTGATTCGCAAGGTGCTGGCCCTGAACGTCATGGGCAGCGGCGTGTTCCTGGTGCTGGTTGGCGCCGGAGCCGCGCCGGATCCGGTTCCACAGGCGATGGTGATCACCGGGATCGTGGTCACGGTGTCCGCGACGGCGCTGGCGCTCGCGCTGGTGCTGCGCATCGACACCGCAACCGGCAAGCCGACGCTGCCGGAAGACCGGGAACGGGATCTCATGGATGAGCATTGGCAGTAGACCGTAATGACTGACTGGCTTGCCGAAGCGCCCTGGATGCTGCTCGCGATAGCGCTGCCGCTGCTGGGCGCGCTGCTGGCATTCCTGCGGCCGCACCGCGCTGCCATGATCGGACTGATCGGCGCGTTCATGAGCGCGGGCGCAGCGCTCGCGGTGCTCCTGCAGGTCGTCTTCGGCGGCCCGCGACAGTACGAGGTCGGTGGCTGGGGTGCGCCGTTGGGCATCAACCTCTGGGCCGACGGACTGAGCGCGATGATGCTGGCGATGACCGCGGTCGTGGGCACTGCCGTCAGTATTTATGCGCGGGTGTACCTCGCAGATTCCCCGAACAAGGTGCGCCGCTTCTGGCCCCTGTGGCTGTTCACCTGGGCCGCGCTGAACGCGCTGTTCCAGGCCGCAGACGTCTTCAATCTCTACGTCACGCTGGAGTTGCTCGGCCTGTCCGCCGTGGCCCTGGTGGCGCTCACCGGGACCGGGCCCGCCCTCTGGGGCGCCATGCGCTATTTGCTGGTGAGCCTGCTCGGCTCGCTGGCGTACCTGGTCGGCGTGGTACTGCTGTATCACCTTCACGGCACGCTGGATCTCACCTTGCTCGGCGAGCGCGCGGACGGCGGGCTGGCCCTGGCGATTCCGCTGGGGGCCATGATCGCCGGGTTATTGCTGAAGATCGGGTTGTTCCCCTTCCACGTCTGGCTGCCGCCGGCCCATGGCAGCGCGCGCGCCCCGGTTAGCGCCGTGTTGTCCGGCCTGGTCGTGAAGGGTGCTTTCTACCTGTTGCTGCGACTTTGGTTCACGTTCTCGCCGGAGGGCGAGGGACTGCCGATCCTGCTCGGCTCGCTCGGCGCCTTCGCAGTCTTCTGGGGCTCCATCCAGGCGCTCCGACAGGAACGACTGAAACTGCTCGTGGCTTACTCGACGGTGGCCCAGCTCGGCTATCTGTTCATCGCCTTCCCGCTGGCCGGGATGGATCCTGCGCTCGCCTGGGGCGGTTCGATTTACCTGGCCGTGTCTCATGCGCTGGCGAAGGGCGCGATGTTCCTTGCCGCGGGCAGCATCATGATGCAGGGCGGACATGACGAGATCGCGGAGCTGGACCGCGTAGTGGATCGCATGCCGTTGTCACTCGCCGCGTTCGCCCTGGCTGGCATCAGCCTGGCGGGGTTGCCGCCGAGCGGGGGCTTCGTCGGCAAGTGGATGCTGTTGCAGAGCGCGATGGCACAGGGTCTCTGGCCGTGGGCGCTGGTGATGATCGTCGGCGGCGTGCTGACGGCCAGCTACGTGTTCCGGGTGCTGGGATTCGCCTTCACCCGCTCGCCCCATGCGCATGAATCCCACAACGTGCCGCACACCATGGAGTGGACCGCGCTGCTGCTGGCGCTGGGGGCGGTGCTGCTCGGTTTCGTCGCGCCCTGGGCGCTGCCGCTGCTCGACGGGGTGCTGCCGTGAACGCCTGGCTGCCGCTGATGGTGCTCGCCAGCTCGCTGGTTCCCGGCATGATCATCTTTATGCTGCCGGAGAAGGCGGTGGCGCTGCGTACGACGCTGAACCTCGGCGGTGCGGTGCTCAAGATCGTGCTGCTCGTGCTGATGATGATCGGCGTGTTCCATGGCGTCGAGTACGAGTTCCGTCTGCCGCTGGTGCCGGGCCTGGATTTCGTCCTGCACGCCGACGCCCTGTCGCTGATGTTCGTCAACCTGTCGGCGGTGTTGTGGCTCGCCACCACGGTGTATGCCATCGGCTACCTCGAGGGTTCACCTCATCGCAGTCGTTTCTTCGGCTATTTCAGCCTGTGCGTAACCGCGACCGTCGGCCTGGCGATGGCGGGTAACCTGCTCACGTTCCTGGTCTTCTACGAGGCACTGACGCTGACCACGTATCCGCTGGTGGTCCATCGTGGTACCGAGGCGGCACGCAAGGCCGGGCGCAGCTACCTCGCACACACGCTGTTCGGCGGAGTGCTGCTTCTGGCCGGCACGGTGTGGCTGTATTCGCTGACAGGCACGCTTGAATTCGTCGATCGGGGATTCATCGCCGGGCGCGGGATCGATCCGGACGTGTTGCGCATGATCTTCGCCGTGCTGATTCTCGGCGTCGGCGTGAAAGCCGCCATCCTGCCGCTGCACGGCTGGCTGCCTCAGGCCATGGTGGCGCCCGCCCCGGTGAGTGCATTGCTGCACGCGGTGGCGGTGGTCAAGGCCGGCGCATTCGGCATCGTGCGTATCGTCTTCGACGTGTTCGGCGTCGAGTTCGCCGCGAGCCTCGGCGTCACGCTGCCGCTCGCCATCCTCGCCGCCGTGACGATCATTTACGCCTCCACACGCGCCCTGTTCCAGGACGACCTGAAACGGCGCCTGGCGTTTTCCACGGTAAGCCAGGTGTCGTATATCACCCTCGGGGTGGCGATCGCCGGGCCCATCGCGACGATCGGCGGCCTGGTACACCTCGTGCACCAGGGTTTCATGAAGATCACGCTGTTTTTCTGCGCCGGCAATTTCGCCGAGACCCTCGGCGTGCACAAAGTCAGTGAAATGCGTGGCATCGGCCGGCGCATGCCGTGGACGATGGGGGCGTTCACGCTCGCGGCGTTCGGCATGATCGGCGCGCCGCCGATGGTCGGCTTCATCAGCAAGTGGTACCTGGGACTCGGCGCGCTCGAGGTAGGGCAGGACTGGGCTGTGCTGGTGCTCGCCGGGAGCAGCCTGCTGAATGCCGCCTATTTTCTGCCGATCCTCCGGACCGCGTGGTTCGACCCTCCGCCGGAGTCCTGGCCGGAGGAGCGCTCCTTCGGTCGCAAGGAAACTGCGTGGGCGTTGCTGATCCCGCCGGTGATGACCGTCGCCGCGACGCTGTCCTGGGGGCTGTTCGCCTCGATGCCCGGCACACCGCTCGACTGGGTGCAGTTCATCGCTGCCCGGAAATACGCGCCATGAGCCTCTTGCTGGCCTTGCCGCTGTTACCGCTGGCCGCGGCGCTGTGGTTCGCCGCCAGACCGGTGCGGGCACCATCGACCGCCGGCTGGATCGTGGCGCTCGTGGCGGCCTTTCCGGTGATGGTGGCGACGCTGATGGCGCCGGATCGGATCGCGCTGCCGGATCTCCTGGTCATGCGCGACGCAGCGCTGGTACTCGATCCGGTCGCCCGTGCCGCCCTGCTGCTGTTCGGCGGGCTATGGTTGGCGATCGCCTTGTTGTTGACCCGTCCAGGGGTGAGTGACCCGCCGGTGGTCGCGCTGCTGGTGGCGCTGTCGGGGACCATCGCGCTGTCTCTCGCGGAAGGCGGACCGATGGTATACGCGGGGATGCTCGCCGCTGGCTACGGTCTTTACGCGGTCATGGCGGGCGAGCGAGGCGCCGGCTGGCGCAGCGCAGGGAGCGCATGGGTCGTGTTATTGGTCGTGAGCGACCTGCTGGTCTTCGAGGTGCTGCTCAGTTCGACCGCTCATCCGACAACCGACCCCTATCTTCCCGCGCTGGTGATGGCGCTCCTCGCGCTGGTGCTGCGCGGCGCAATTCCGCCCGCGCATGGCTGGCTCGCTGCCGCGCTCGGTACGGTCAGCCGGCCGACCGCCGTGCTGCTGGCCGCGGTTCCGTTGGGTGCGGCCGTGTTCGGAGGGCTGAAGATCCTGCCCCCGACGCCGCCGACGATCGTCCTGTGGTGCAGCTTGCTGGGTCTCGGCGGTGCAGCATGGGCGACCTTCGCGGGGCTTGCGCAGGTCGAAGCGCGGACGACACTGGCTTACGCGGTCGCGGGTACGGGAGCGCTGTTGCTGGCGGCGCTTCCACTGGCCGGAACGGCTGCCGAGATGCTGGCGTGGCCTTCGCTCGCCTTGCTGGCATCCTGTGCCGTGATCCCGCTGCTGGCCTTGCAGCCCGCGGGTCGCTCGCGTGATTTCACCGTCGTGGTGGTTCTCTTGGTGCACGGCTTCGCGGGCGGACACACCGCGGCGCGGGTCGCCGCGACATTGCCGCCCGCGGCCGCCTTGTTGCTGCCCTTCGCCGCGGTGGCCGCGACGCTGCTGCTCACCCTGGCGGCACGGCGCACGGCCGTCGCGACCCCGGAAGCCGAATCGCCCGACTGGAGTCGTGTGGCAATGATTCCGCTCGTTCTGGCCGCTGCCGGCCTGTTGCTCGCATGGCTCGGCGACCCCCCCGGCTTCGCCTCCACCTGGGCCGCGCCCGTGGGTATCACCTTCGGCCTCGTGGCTTTCCGTCTCCTGCCGGGGCGGACGCGCCCCGAAGTGGCGCCCGGCGATCTGCTCGGCCCTGTCCAGCGGCTGGTGTCTTTGATGCTGCGCCGGACACGGATCCTGTGCCGACGAGATCTCGCGCGTCTTCGCGACCGGACGTCGGCATGGCTGCGCGGCTGTTGGGATGGCCAGGCGTGGTCCCGTCGTATTCAGCGACTTGATGTCGTGCTGCGCGCCTGGCCGGCCACGAGCCTGTTGATGCTGCTCGTGGCGATGAGTGCAGCTTTCCTGTTGGCGAAATGAGTTCGCCGGCCCTGCTTGCGGCAGTGTTCTGGCCCCTGGTTCCGGCCTGCGGCCTCATGGCGCGAAGCACTCGCAGGACGGCTGGCTGGCTGGCGCCCTGGGCCGCGCTGCCAGCACTGCTCGTCGTCCCGCTGGAGATCGGGGATTTCGAACTGGGCTGGCTGCTCCTGGGCGGGCGCATTGGTTTCGATCCCATCGCCGCAGTGATGCTTCCGGCGACGGCGGGCCTGTGGCTCGCAGCGGGGCTGTTCGCGCAGTCGTATCTCGAACCCGGCCCGCGGCGGGATGCGTTCTTCGGCTGGTATCTCGCCACGCTCGCCGGCAACCTGTTGTTGCTGGTGGCGCTGGACATCGTCGTCTTCTATTTCGGCTTCGCGTTGATGAGTTTCGCCGCTTACGGGCTGGTGGTGCATGAAGGCGGCGCACGTGCGCATCATGCCGGACGCTACTACATCGCACTGGTCGTGGCAGGTGAAGTCTGCGTCATTACTGCGTTGATGATGCTCGCGAGTCCGGCGGACGGCATCGATTTCCCGGCCGTGCGTGCGGCCCTCGAGGACGGCACCGCGCCGGTCAGCCTGGTGTCCGGCCTGTTGATCTTCGGATTCGGCATCAAGACCGGACTCGTAGGCCTGCATTTCTGGCTGCCGCTGGCGCACCCGGTCGCCCCGGCGCCGGCGAGTGCCGTGTTGTCCGGGGCGATGATCAAGGCCGGGCTCATCGCATGGATGCGATTGCTGCCGCTCGGGGATGTGGCCTGGTCAGACTGGGGCAACGGCCTCGCGATCGCCGGGCTCGTCACGGCGGTGTATGGCGTGCTCGCGGGCTTGCCGCAGAGGGAAGCCAAGACGGTCCTGGCTTACTCGAGCGTCAGCCAGATGGGCTTGATGACGCTCGCTGTGGGTCTGGGACTCGCATTTCCAGAGCGCTGGGGACCGTTGTTCGCGGCGTTGCTCGTATTCATGGTGCATCACGGACTCGTGAAGGGGGCGCTGTTCCTGGGAGCCGGTATCGTTCGGCATCCGTTGCGCCCCAGTGCAGCACGGATCGCTGCGGCGGCGCTGGTACTGTGCGCACTGGCCATCGCGGCTGCACCGCTCACTGGCGGACTGCTGGCAAAGCTTGCACTCAAGTCGGCCGGGAAATCGTTGCCCGCGCCGTGGTTGGACAACCTGCCGCTCCTGCTCAGCCTGAGTTCGTTACTGACGGCGCTGTTGATGATCCGTTTCCTGTGGCTGGCCTGGCCGCGTCCGGCGGCGAATGCCCCTGCGTCGTCCCTGAAGTTGTTCGCGCCCTGGCTGGCTTTGCTCTGCAGTGGCCTTGCGGCTCCGTGGTGGACGACCTCGGCCGAAGGGCGCGCAGCGGCCATCACGCTGGCGGCCGGCTGGTCCGCCACCTGGCCGCTAGTGCTGGCCGGCGCCGTGACCATGGCTGCCGTCGGGCTGCATCGGGCCGGGCGCGGGCCGGCCCTCCCTGCGGTGCCGGCGGGTGACATCGGCATTCCCCTCGAACGAACGCTGCTCGCCTGCGGCCGTGAAGCGGCCAGGTTGTCGACGGACACCCTGCCGCGCCTCGTCGAGGTTTTCCGCCGGGCGGCGGCGGCGATCACGCGCGACAGTCTGTCCGCCGCCACACAGGTCAGCCGCGCCGATGCCCGCCTCACGGCCTGGTCGTCCACCAGTTTCTTACTCGTTCTGCTGGCCATCGTTTTCGCCATTCTGCTCGCCTGAAGGCAATACCGACGGGCAGCGCGGCAATCCGGCTGCTAGATTCTGACTGACCGTTCCTGGTCTTCACGGAGTAGAACAATATGAAGAAACAACATGGTTTCACAATTCTTGCCGCGATGGCCTTCGGCGCCGTCGGGCTCGGCCTCGGCCTCTCGCAGCCACTGGGCGCCGCCGACGACGATACCGCGGAAAATCCGGGCACCGAGCAGATCGGCGCCTATCCGCACGGCTGTGTGGATTGCCATACGAGCGATGAGGCCGGGGACCTCTTCGAACTGCTGACGGACATCGGCCATCCGCCGGTAGACGACATCGAGATCATTCCGGACGGTTGCCTCGAATGCCACAGCGATGAAGGCGGGTTCTGGCCGATGGACGAACTCATCCATCTCGCCCATTTCTCGCATCCGCCAGAGAATGCATTCCTGACGGACTATGACGCCAACTGTCTCCATTGCCACGCGATGGACATGGAAACGGGCGAGGTCACCGTCAAGTCCGGGCCGGCGGAGCGATAAGGAGCGGCGGACGGAAGCGCTTCAGCCGGAGTGCGTTGGAGACGACGCAGAGGCTCGACAGCGCCATGGCCACGGCCGCGAGCATCGGCGACAGCAGCAGGCCGAAAGCCGGGAAGAGCACACCCGCGGCCACCGGCACGAGGCTCGCGTTGTAGGCGAATGCCCAGAACAGGTTCTGCCTGATATTGCGCAGCGTCGCATTCGACAGCGCCACGGCGTTCGGCAGGTTGCGCAGGTCGCCGGACATCAACACGAGTTCGGCGCTGTCGATCGCGATGTCCGTGCCGGTGCCGATGGCAATGCCGACATCGGCCTGGGCAAGCGCGGGCGCGTCGTTGATACCGTCGCCGACGAAGGCGACGCGATGGCCGTCGGCCTGCATCCGTGCCACACACGCCACCTTGCCGTCTGGCAGGAGTTCAGCCCGGACCTCGTCGATCCCTGCCTCGCGGCCGATCGCCGCCGCGGTGCGCCGGTCGTCGCCGGTCAGCATCACCACCCGCCGGCCGAGCTTCTGCAGCGCTTCGATCGTGACGCGCGCGGAGTCTTTCAACGGATCGGAGACCACCAGCAAGCCGGCGGGAAGGCCGTCGATCGCGGCATAGACCGGGGTCCCGCCGTCCTGCGCGAATCGTGTGGCGTCGGCCGCGAAACCGGACACGTCGATCCCGAGTTGCGCCATGTAGCGCTCGGCGCCGACCTGCACGCGGTGGCCGGCCACGTCCGCTGCGGCTCCGAGGCCGGCTGAGGCCGCGAAGCCGCTGGCTTCTGGCGGCGTGATGTCGCGGGCCTTCGCCCCGGCGACGATGGCAGCCGCGATCGGGTGTTCCGAGCGTTGCTCCAGCGAGGCGACCAGGTGCAGCAGTCCGTCTTCAGTGAAACCGGAGGCAGGCAGCACGGCGCTCAATTCGGGAACGCCGCGGGTCAGCGTGCCGGTCTTGTCGAGGGCGATCGTGTCCACATCGCGCAGCGACTGCAGCGCGTCGCCTTTCCGAAACAGCAGGCCGATCTCTGCGGCCTTGCCGGTCCCCACCATGATCGAGGTGGGCGTGGCGAGGCCCATGGCGCAGGGGCAGGCGATGATCAGCACCGCCACGGCATTGACGAGTGCGAGGCCCAGCGCAGGGGTCGGCCCGAAAGCGAGCCAGGCGAAAAAAGTGAGCAAGGCGATGCCGATGATCACCGGGACGAACACCAGCGTCACGCGATCCACGAGCGCCTGGATCGGCAGCTTCGCGCCCTGGGCCTGTTCCACCATGCGCACGATGCGCGCCAGAACCGTATCGGCGCCCACGCGCGTGGCACGAAAGGAGAACGCGCCGCTGCCATTCATCGTGCCGCCGATGACTTCGTCGCCGGGTTGCTTCTCGACCGGCAGCGGTTCCCCGCTGATCATCGATTCATCCACCCACGAGCCGCCTTCGACCAGTTCGCCGTCCACGGGCAGCTGCTCGCCGGGACGGACCAGTACCAGGTCCCCCGGCCGGACACGCTCCACAGGCGCCTCGAGCGTGCGTCCGTTGCGCGAGATCCGGGCGATGCGGGGTTGCAGGGAGAGCAGCTTCCGGATGGCGTCGCCCGCTCGACCGCGCGCGCGAGCCTCGAGGTAGCGACCCGCAAGCACCAGCGTGATGATCACCGCGGAAGCTTCGAAGTAGATGTTGGCCGTACCCGGGGGCAAGAGGCCGGCGAAGAACAGCGCCACCACGGAATAGGCCCAGGCCGCCGTGCTGCCGAGCATGACCAGCGAATTCATGTCCGGCGCGAGCCTTCTCAAAGCCGGCCAGCCGGTGCGATAAAAACGCAGGCCCGGCCCGAACTGTACGCCGGTCGCGAGGAAGAAAAACAAAAGGTGCAGATTGCGCGTGCCGACGGTCTCGGCCAGCCAGGTAAACATGCCCGGGAGCAGGTGAGCGCCCATCTCCAGCACGAAGATCGGCAGGGTCAACACGGCGGCCCACGCGAAGCCCTGGCGCAGCTCGCGCAGCTCGGCCGCACGCGCCGCGCTTTCGCGATCCGTCTGCTCGGGAGAATCGATCAGCGGCTCGGCCTCGAAACCGGCCTCGCGCACGGCCGCGGCGAGGTCATCGGCGTTCAGCCGGATGTCGGCGAGCGTGACGAAAGCCCGCCCGGAGGCCAGGTTGACGTTCGCTTCGCTCACGCCCGGCAGGGCCCGGAGCGCTCTTTCGACCCGCCCCACGCAGGAGGCGCAGTGCATTCCGCCGACACTCAGGATGAGGTCGGCTTCCGAGCTTTCAGTCGTTGCTCCGGTCACGGCGGCGTGCATGGGAGATATTGTCCACAAAACGCCGCCCGTCCGGAATGGCGGCGACGATCACGCCACCTGGATGGCGGTGGACCGAAGACGCGGCGCGCGCACCGCATCCCATGCCTTCTCGTGGAAGAAATAGGCGACGGTGTTCAGGACCGGTTCGATCAGGGCGATGGTGCCACCGATCGCGATGCTGCCCGTCAGCGCGAATGCTACCGTGAAGGCGACGATAAAATGTACGACTGCGAAACTGAGTGTCTTGGTCATCACCTGGCCCCTCCGCCTCATTGACCGTGAATCACAGGGTAGGGTCCGGGCGGTAATCGGTAAAGTAAATTAAATCTCTCGAGCCGATAGAAAATATCTATCTGTGCATTTAATCGTAGCGGAAGCGTTCCGCGACGATACGGTTTGCAGGCACGCCGAACTCTTTGAGGCTCCGCTCGACGCTGTCCATCATCGGCGGCGGCCCGCAGACGAAATAGGTCCAGCGCGCACGGTCGGATCGCTCCAAGCACCGGTCGAGTACCACACTGCTGAGTTCGCCGCGCAGCCCCGCCCATCCGGGCGGCGGCTCGGAAAGCACGAGCGACAGGCGCAAGTCCAGCATGTCGCTCATCGCCTCGAGTTCTTCCCGGTAGAGGATCTGGTTTTCGGCGCGATTGCCGTAGACGAGACACAGGGGCGCCATCCAGCGATCGGCGCGGAGCTGTCGCAACATGCTCATGATCGGCGCGAGGCCGACGCCCCCGGCGATGAAAGCGAGCCGGTCGCTCTGCCGGTTGGCCAGCACGAAATGACCGTGCGGTCCATCGAGCCACGCGCGCGTGCCCCCAGGGATGTTGCCGATCCGGTTCGTGAAGTCACCGCTTTGCTTGATGGTGAAGCCGACGCGCGGCAGGTCGGCCGGTGCCGTGCTGATCGAGAACGGATGCTCGGTCAGGCTGAAGGGATGATGCCCGAGGTTGAGCCAGGCGAACTGGCCTGCGAGAAACGGTGTCTGCTGCGCATGTTCGGCTTCGATCTGCACTTCCCACGTGCGTGCCGCGACCTGTCGATTGCTGACCACGCGATAGGGACGGGCATGTTGCAAAATCGGCTTCACCGCGTAGACGAACAACAGCGTCAGCAACGCCACTCCGCTGAGCAGCGACCAGTAGGCGGTCAGCGCAGGATGCCCGCTGTACCGGCCGGCCGACAGCGCGTGATGAACACCGCAGCCGGCGATCAGCGTCGCGCCCAGGCCATGACTGATTCGCCAGATCTCGTAACGGCACGGCAGCCGGTCGCGATAGCGGGCAGCTGCCACCAGGGCCAGCAGAAGCAGCCAGGCGATCACGCCGGAGCGGTAATGCCCGGCGGTGAACATGCTCTCGAGCAGGCGCATCGCCCGCGCGGGATCGGGATAGAGCCGCGGCACGACGTACAGGAAGGGGTGGACCACCAGCAGCGCGAGCACGACGAGCGCTGCGCGCTGATGCAGCCGCATCGTGACGTCGATCCCGACTCGGCCAGAGATCTGGCGAAACCGTCCGGAGAGGACGAACTCGAACAACAGCCAGGCGAAGCCGGCCAGTGCGATGGCGGCTGACAACTCGCGCCACGGGTTGCGGAACGGCTCTGCGTCAAGCAACGCGAGCAGGACCGGAGCGAGTCCGATCGAGACGTAAAGCGCCCCCAGTGCGCGGGGCCCAAGGCCGCGGAGTTGCGTTGCGGCACGGTTTTCGGCCGTGTCCTCTGCGTCCTGCGGGTCAGTCATGCGTACTTCGACGCGCGCCGTTGCGCACTGCTGCATTGACCGGCATCGTCTCCTCCCTTGAGAATCGGCGCGGCGCCGCTCCGGAGCGCGGGCCGGGCGTCGATTGCCTGTAAGCTGAGCAACTGAAAACAGTCTTGAGGATAGCAGTCTGTCGTGAGATTCCGGACCGAATCACGCAGCGACGGTGCGCGGGCCGGCAAGGTCCTGCTGCTGGTCGCGCTGATGCTGCCCGCTGCGGTGCTCGCCGAAGCGTCGGGCGATGCGGCGGCCTGTTCCTTGTCGGACGAGATCCTCGAGTCCTCGGGGGCGCGCATCGGCGAAATCACTATTACGGCGCGGAATATCTTCGACCTGGACAATCCGGAAGAAGACAAGGCGTTTTTTCGCTTCTTCAATCGTCTGCACGTGCGCACGCGCGATCCGATCATCGCCAGACAGCTGCTGTTCGAGCCCGGTACGCCTTTCGATCGAAGCCTGCTGGAAGAATCAGAGCGGCTGCTGCGTGCGACCGACTATCTCTACGATGCCGATATCACGATCACCCGCTGTGATGCCGACACCGTGGACGTCGAGGTCGAGACGCGGGATGTCTGGACGCTGAAGCCCGGTTTCTCCGTGTCGCGCAGCGGCGGCGAGAGCCGTATCGGTTTCGACTTGCAGGAAGACAATTTCCTCGGGCGCGGCGGCAGCATCCGCTTCCTCCGGAGCATCGACGAAGAACGCCGCACCACGGAAGTCGGCTATGCCGACCGCAATGTGGGCGGACGATGGATCTCGGTCGCAACGACGCTTGCCGACAATAGCGACGGCCATGTATTTGCGCTGAACGTGGCGCGGCCCTTCTACGCGCTCGATACGCGGTGGGCGGCCGGCGGCCGCATGCTGGACGAGAAGAGCGAGGAACCCGTGTATTCGCTGGGTGACGAGATCGGCAAGTTCAGCCAGGACATCAATTTCTTCGAGCTCCATGGCGGCTGGTCGCGTGGCCTGGTTGACGGCTGGACGACTCGCTGGCTCGCCGGACTGGTGCACGACGACCGCATTTTCGGCAACGTCGAGGACTCCCTGGTACCGGGAGTGATTCCGGAAAGCCGGCGCCTGATCTACCCCTTCATCGAGTACCAGTTGATCGAGGACAAGTTTCTCCGTGCAGCGAATCTCAACCAGATCTATCGCACCGAGGATGTGATGGTGGGCGTGCAAGCGAGGCTGCGCCTGGGTTGGCTGGCGCCCGTGCTGGGCGCAGACCGCGGTGGCGCGATATTTTCGGGTAGCGTAAGACGTGGCTACGGGAATCCGGAGCAGACCCTCTGGGACATCACGGGGTTCGCGCAGGGTCGCCTGGAGGAAGACGAAATCGCCAATGCGTTAGTCGGGGCGCGCGTCCGCTGGTACCGGCGGCAGTCGGATCGGTGGCTGCTCTACACGGCGCTGCGCGGCGAGATGGCGGAGAACCTCGATCTCGACAACCCGCTCGAGATCGGCGGCGACAATGGTCTGCGCGGATATCCTTTGCGCTACCAGCGAGGCACGGCGCGGGCGCAATTCACCATCGAGCAGCGCTATTTCACGGACTATTACCTCTGGCGCCTGTTCCGTGTCGGCGCTGCCGTGTTTTTCGATGCGGGCCGCGTATGGGGCAGTAACCCCTTCGGCGGCGAAAACCTCGGCCTGTTGAAAGACATCGGTATCGGCCTGCGTCTCGGCAGCACCCGTTCGAGCCTCGGCAAGATGGTGCATATCGACCTTGCGTTCCCGCTTGACGGTGATCCCACCATCGACGAAGTGCAGTTCCTCATCCAGGGGAAGCGCAGCTTCTGAGCAGTCAGATGCTTCGCGCGCCGGTGCATCCTGCCACCCCGACCGCTATCCTCGGAGCATGAGGCGCGGGCATGAACAGGAGGAGAAGTCGATGCAAGGGCTGCTTTACTTGCGGAACCTGGTCAATGTAGTCGCAATGGCGGCCGCTTCGCTGGTGTTTTTCGCCGGGCCGGTGCATGCGTCCGATGACGAGGCCGTGCGCGCTGCCGCGCTCGATTACGCGGAGGGCTGGTATGCAGGTGACGCGGAGCGTCTCGCGCAGGCATTGCACCCCCAAGCGGTCAAGCGTCGCGTCGTAAAAGACGTGATCACCGGCGAGGAGCGCGTCAATGTGCTCGGGACCGAGGATCTGCTTCGTGGCGCGCGCGAAGGTGTCGGCAAGGAGCCGGGTGGACCGGTCCGGCTGCGTGTCGCGGTTCTCGACCAGCATGGTGACCTGGCGGTCGCGCGGGTCGTGTCGATGCTGTACGTCGACTACCTGCAACTGGTGCGCTGGAACGACCGGTGGGTCGTGTTGTCCGTGGCGTGGGGGACGATCGAGAGTCCGGGTGAATAATTTCGGCGCGGTGCGCGGGCGACGCGGGTCTCGCCGTGTTCGCCGGCCGCCTCAGTCGCGCTCGAAGGTGTAGAACAGGTCGGCTTCGGCCTCATCGCCGGACACAGCTTCGATCGAGAGTCGACGATTGATCTGGTAGCGAAGCCGCAGCGTGTTCACGGCATCGAACAGCCCCAGGCCGTAACTGACGTACAGCCCGCCGCCGAGGTGCTTGCCCAGCACCAGCGCAGCACCTTCCGCGCCATCTTCGGCGCTCACCGAGACCTCGTCGAAGCCGAGTCGCCGCCCGAGGTCGCGTGCGATGAAGCCGCCGCCGGAGAGCGCCAGCGAACTGGCCGCCTGGTTCAGCGTGCGTTGTTCGCCGGCTTTCAACTCGTCCATGCCCTTGCCCAGTGTGAGGTAAGAGAGCGCTTCCGCCCGTGGCATGGGGGGGTCCGAATAGATCGACAGCTCCGGTCGCTCCAGCGTGCCCCGGATCAGTGCTCCGGCCGTGACGTCCTGCACCTCGCGGATCGCCCGGATGTCGAGTCCCGGATTTTCCAGCGGCCCGCCCGTGTAGATCAGGCGCCCGGTCTCTATTTCGAGTTGTTGACCGAAAGCGCGAAAATTGCCGTCGACCACACGCAATTCGCCCCGTCCCCACGGCAGGGCCTCGGGTTCGGTGACCGCGATGATTTCTCCCTCGACGTCCCCCCTGAAGCCGGCGGCCTCTATTCTCACGTCCGGACCCACATCGACGCGAACCCGGCTGGCGATCACGAAATCCTGGCGCTCCTCCTTCCCGTTTTCGCCGACGATCACTTCATCCGGGCTGGTCGTAACGGCGCCGGAACCGCCGAACCCCGTGATGCGCGCGAACGGAATCGTCACCTCTCCGCCGATGTTGATCCGGTCCGGCAGGTAACGGAAGCGCAGGTCTGGACTCGCCGCCACCCGCATCTCCGGCAGATCCATCACGAGCACGCGCTCGCCCTCGAGCGTCGCTGTCCCTTCGACAGCCTCCGCGCCGAGTTCGAATCGTCCTTCGGCCCTGAACTCGCCGTCGCCGGAAGTGCCGGAGGCATCGAATACCAGCTCGTTTTCCTCCAGCCGGGCGACGAGCTGGATGTCATCGGGACCGATGCCGAGGGTCGGAATCTGCATGGATCCGTCGCGCCACGCAAAGCGACCGGTCAGCCGCGGTGCGCCGATGCTGCCGGCCAGGGCGGCAGTCGCCTCGGCCTGTCCTTCCAGCCCGCTCAGTTCGGGCACGAACTCCGTAATGATGTCCAGTTGGCTGAACGAGATGTTGAGTTCGCCCTCCAGGCTGGGGTCCGGCTCGTTCCAGGCAACCGCGAGGCGTCCGTCGAGACGGTCGTCGCTCATCAGTTCGAGGTCGAGGGTTGCCCGGGCCTCGGCCGGGTCGCCGTCGAGCTGCAGGATGCCGTTGCGCCATGCCATTAGCTTGTCGCGCGTCTCGTCTACGCCCGGCTGCGTGATGCTGCCCGGCTCGATCTCCAGGCGTCCCCCGAGGCGCCGGAATTCCCGCCCGTCGCCGGCGAGGTCGAACTGCCCCGCCAGCGCCCCGGTCATTTGCAGCCCCGCGCCCAGCCAGCGGTTGAGCGATGCCAGTTGCAGCGCGGAGATGGTCCCCCGGCTCCGCCATTCGCCGGTCCGGTCCCAGTCGAGGTCCAGGCAGGCCCGCCCCGGGGGGCCATCCAGGCAGGCCTCTTCCAGCACGAGTCGATCGGGCGCGAGCGTGAGCGCGGTCGGGTCCTCCAGCCGCCACGCCGGATGACCGGCCTGGGTGACGGCGAGCGTGTCGATCCGACCCGTCCAGCGGCGCTTGGCATAGCTGCCGTCAAGTCTCAGGTCCACCGCCAGGTCGGCATCCGCCCGGGCGCCCCAGCCGAGTCCCGACCCCTGCAACTCGAGCACGGTTTCGGGCTCCGCTCGCGCCCCGGAGATGCGCAGCGAGCCTTGCACACCGCCCGAGACCGTATCGATCAGTTCGCCGGGTCGAGAAGCATCCAGGGACGCATCGAGCGCGACGGTTCGCTCCTCCAGCCGGCCGCTGGCCGACACCGAGTTGCCGCCGATCGAAAGCCGGCTCGGCTGCAGCGCGAAACCCTGCGTGTCGACCGTCGCTTCCGCGCGGCCGTCCACGGGCAGGCCGCGCAGGGTGCCGCGCAGAGCGCCCAGTTCGATCGCGAGCCCGTCCGGCGCGGCGGGCAGGCCGTTCAACAACAGTTCGCCGGACAGTTGTCCGGGCCAGTCGGGCGCGATACTGGCGGGATCCAGGTCGGTGAACGTCAGGCGGAAGTCCGAAACGGCCTCACCCGACCACGCGATCCGGCCCGCGCCGCTGATGCGGCCGGCCAGGACCTCGATCTCCAGTGGATCGAGTTGCAGGCTCTCTGAATCGCCGGTCATGGCGAGCGAGAGTTCGGCGGGCGGATACTCGGGCAGTGTCATGGCCAGTTCGGCGGTGGCGCGATAGCTCAGGCCTGCTGCACTCGTGAGCAAACGTCCGGAAGCATGCCCCCGGATCTCGTCGTCCGGCGAATCCACCGTCAGCCGTTCGATGCTGAGCATCTCACCGTCCCAGTTCGCTGCGGCGCCGATCTCCATCTCCGGCAGCCCGGCGCGCCGCGCGAGCGCTTCTCCGCTGAAGAACCATTTCCCGGCGCGATCCTGGCCGCGCAGCTCGAGGCGGGGGATGCGCAAGGCCTTTTCGGACTCCGCCGGGGGCCAGCCCAGGGCCTGTCCCTCGAGCGTGAATTGCGTGGCGGACGGGTCCGCGGGCGTCCATTGTCCCTCCGCCGTCAGGCGGCCCTCGTCGCCCAGTTCGAGCGCCAGGGAGCGGATCCGCAATTGCTCGGAGGACCAGCCGCCGTTCGCCGTCACCATCATGGCGTTCGGCCAGAGACCGGGCGCATCCAGCCGGCCATTGATCGTGCTGTCCTCCAGCGTCCCCTCGATGCGCAGCGCCGCCGCGGCGTCGTGTAGCAGTTCGGGCCAGGGCCCGCGCTCGGCGAGCGGATCGAGCGTCAGCTCGAGCTCCCATCGGGGGGTGGTCGAAAGCTCACGGACCGTGCCGTCGATTCGTGCCGCGACGGGTTTCGAGAACGTCTGGCTGACCGCGAGCTCCGACATGCTTCCGGTGGCTCGCGTGGTTCCCGCCAGGGAGGTCTCCTGAAGTGAGAGTTGCCAGTCCAGGTCGACGTCCCAGGGATCATCCTCCGCCAGTGACAGTCGGGCGTGTCCTGTGGCGTCGGCCCGGCCGCTGCCCAACGACAGCGATTCGATGTCGATTCGCTGGCCGTCGGCCCTTCCCGAGAGCTCCAGTTCGAGATCTGCGATGAGCACTTCTTCTCCGCTGCGCAGCACGCCCTCATGCAACACGAGGCGATCGACGCGGATGGCCAGCGGCAGCGACAGGGGCGGCCCTGCATCGGCAGCGGGCGATTCGGGCTCGGTCGATGCCAGCACGAACTCCGGCCGCTGCATGCGCAGTTCGAGAATACGCAGCGTGCCGTGCAGCAGTGCGAGTGGTCGCCAGTCGAGCGTGATGCCCTCGATGGTGCCGGACACGCCAGTCATCGCGACTTCGATCGACCCGGTGCTTAGCGGTCCGACGAGGCGGCCTTCGAGTTCATCCGGCTCCAGGGTGGCAGGCAGGTGCGGCAGGGCGCGCGCCGCAACGAAGCGCAGGCCGGCCGTCGTGCCGAGCAGCCAGGCGCTCGCACCGCACACGAGGGCGAGCGCCGTCACGAGGACGATGAGCGTCGTCTTGAGCCTAAGTCGCATCACAGGTCCGGCCGGATCGTCAGGTGGAAACGCATGCCGCGGCTTTCGGTCACCGAGCGCGCCAGGGAGATCCGCACCGTGCCCACCGGTGTGTGGACGTTGACGCCGAGTCCCACCGAGGCCTCCAGGCCGTCGCCGAAATCGTCCAGCGCATTGCCCGCGTCCACGAAGGCGGCCAGCGCGACGCGTCCCCAGACCAGCCGTTCGGCCTCGAAGCTGCCGAACACCAGGTGGCGGCCGCCAATGACGTTGCCCTCGGCATCGCGCGGCCCGAGCGTGTTGAAACCGTAGCCGCGGACGCTCTGGTCGCCCCCGGCGAAGAAACGTTGCGATGCCGGGAGCGTGCCCAGTTCATCGACCAGGCCGATGCCGAGTGAGCTGCGGCTGAAGAATCGCCATTTCTCGCCGATGGAGTCCACGCGGTTGGCTTCCAGCTCGATGCGCAAGAAACTGTCGGGAGCACCGAGCAGGGTGGGCGAACCGCGCAGGTCCCCGCGGGCCCGGAAGCCCTCCCGTGGAAACAGGATGTCGTCCGCGACCAGTTTCTCCATGCCGATGCCCGGGATGACGAGCAGGTCCCGCACGGCCGGCTGATCGGCTACGCGGGTGCGCTCATTGACCAGTTCGGTGTAGATCCTGCGTTGCCAGCCGCCACCCCGCATCGTGATGTGGCTGGCGCCGAAGGTCGTGCGGCGACTTTCCAGGTCGGCGAGTTCCTCTTGTGCGTAACCGGCGTTGAACAACAGGCGTTCCTTGATCGGATCGCCGATGGGGATGCGGTATCGTCCCGTCAGTTCGCTGAGATTCTGCGCCAGCCGCAGCTCCGTACCGGCGGAATGGCCGGCTTTGTTCAAGCGCCGCCAGTCCACTTTCAGAATGCCGCGCAAGCGGGTATCGGTCGCGTAGCCGATTCCGGTACGAATGCGTTGCCGCGCGGCCGGATTGGTCTCGATGTTTACGGGAACTTCGAGCTGGTCCTCGTCCCGGGGGCGCGTCTCGACGAGGACGTTGCTGAAGTAAAGGCTGTCGGTCAGTCGGTACTGCGTGTTGAGCAGCGCGTCTGCATCGTAGTACTGGCCCTCGCGAATCGTCAGGATGCGGTCGATCAAGTCCTCTTCGAGGATGTTCTGATTCAGTTCGATCGTGCCGAAACGATAACGTGGTCCCGTTTGCAGGTGCAGAATGATCCGCGCGCTGTGGGCATCCGGATCGACCTCGAGACGGTGGCGCTCGAAGTCCGCCTCGAAATACCCGAGCGCTGCTGCGGCGGATTGCAGCCGGCTGCGCAACTGGTCGTACTCGGGATGGCGTAAGCGGCGCCCGGCGCGCAACGGGCTGTTCTCGATGATCGACCGGAAACGCGGTTCGTCGCGGCCTTCTCCGAGGATGCGGACATCGACCGCGGCGATTTCGACAGGTTCGCCGAGCTCGATGCTGAAGCGCGCCACCCAGTCGCCGTCGCTGCGTTCCAGTTCGGATTCGATTCGCGGCTGATAGTAGCCGTAAGGCCGCAAGGCCTCCCGGACCTGGCTCCCGGAGCGCCGGTAGAGGCGCCGCACGGCGCCCTCCGAAAGGTCCTCGCGTTTGCCGAAGCGGACCAGTCCCAGCATGGCCCGCACGTTGCTTTCGATCTCATCACCCACGCCGTTGACTTCGACCTGCACCGCGGCCTGCGTTCCGCTGGGGTAAAGCCCGGCGCACGCGGCAAGAAGGATCAGGACGATGGCCGCCCTGTGGCTCTCCGGACGGGAGAGCCGCGGGCGACGCGGGTTGGCTCGAAGCACGGCGTGTCTCGTCAAACGGTTAGCGTTCGACTTTCATTCTAGGCGCTTCGTGCCGGTACCGTATCAACGGGACAGTGCGCGCCAGCCGATGTCGCGCCGGCAAAATACGCCGTCCCAGTGAACCTGGTCTGCCAGCTCGTAGGCCTTCCGCTGTGCGGTCGCGACATCCGTGCCCAGCGCGACGGCGCAGAGCACGCGGCCGCCGCTGGTCACAACCTCGTCGCCTTCCAGGCGCGTTCCGGCATGGAAAATTTTCACGTCGTCGCGATCCGCATCGGCGGCCAGACCGGAAATGGCGTCGCCCTGGCGAGCGCTGTCGGGATAACCCGCCGCGGCGAGGACGACGCCGAGCGACGCGCGGGGATCCCACTCGCAATGTTCAGTGCCCAGCCGGCCATCGACGGCGGCGAGACACAGCGGGACCAGGTCGGAGCGCATGCGGAACAGGATCGGCTGGGTTTCCGGGTCGCCGAAGCGGCAGTTGAACTCCAGCACCTTGGGTGTGCCATCCGACGCCACCATGATGCCCGCATAAAGAAAACCTGTGTAAGGGGTGCCGTCGGCAGCCAGTCCGGCGACGGTCGGCACCATGATGTCGTTCATGATGCGGTCATGGAGCGCAGGAGTGACGACCGGCGCCGGGGAGTAGGCGCCCATGCCGCCCGTGTTCGGGCCGCGGTCCCCGTCGTCGCGCGCCTTGTGGTCCTGGGAGGAAGCCAGCGGCAGGATGTCACGGCCAGAGACCATGGCGATGAAGCTCGCTTCCTCGCCGGCGAGGAATTCCTCTACGACGACTCTCGCCCCGGCGCTGCCGAAACGATTGTCCGCCAGCATTTCGTGCACGGCGGCTTCGGCTTCCGCCACCGTCTGCGCGACGATCACGCCCTTGCCTGCGGCCAGGCCATCGGCCTTCACGACGATGGGCGCGCCCTGGTTGCGGATATAGGCACAAGCCGACTCGACGTCGTTGAATTCTCCCCAGGCGGCTGTCGGAATGCCGTGACGATCGCAGAAGGCCTTGGAAAAAGCCTTGGAACCCTCGAGCCGGGCACACGCGGCGGTGGGACCGAAGCACTTCAGGCCGCGCCGGTGGAATTCATCGACGATGCCGGCGACAAGGGGGACCTCCGGGCCGACGATCGTCAATGCAACCTGCTGCGCAGCGGCGAAATCCGCGAGGGCCGGAATGTCGTCGGCGCCGATGGCGATGTTCTCGCAACGCGGCTCGCGTGCGGTGCCGGCATTGCCCGGCGCAACGAAGACATGTTCCACGCGGGGCGAGCCGGCGACCTTCCAGGCGATCGCATGTTCGCGACCTCCACCACCTACCACAAGGATTTTCACGTTCCTCTACCTCGCCTCGATCACTGGCGCCGCCGGGGTGATCGTTTCAGTGTCGGAAATGACGCGCGCCGGTGAACACCATGGCCAGACCATGCTCGTCCGCGGCGCGGATCACCTCGGCGTCGCGCTTGGAACCGCCCGGCTGGATGATGGCGGTGACGCCGTGTTCCGCGCCCGTGTCCACGTTGTCGCGGAAGGGGAAAAATGCGTCCGAAGCCATCACGGAACCCTTGATCGCAAGCCCGGCATCGGCTGCCTTGATGGCGGCGATCCGCGTGCTGTAGATCCGGCTCATCTGCCCGGCACCGACGCCGATGGTCGTGGTGCCCTTGCAGAACACGATGGCATTCGATTTCACGAAGCGCACGACTTTCCACGCGAACAGGAGGTCTTTGAGTTCGTGATCGTTCGGCGGCCGTTGCGACACGACCTGGAGTTGCGTCGTATCCAGCTCGACGTCGTCGGCGTCCTGCACGAGCATGGCGCCGCCGACACTGCGGGCCTCCACCGTGCCGATCATTGGCGGGCCCCAGCGGCCCGTCTCCAGGACCCTGATATTCGGTTTCTCCGCCAGCACCTCGGCGGCCCCGGGACCCATGGAGGGGGCGATCAGGACCTCGACGAACTGTTTTTTCAGGATCGCTTCGGCCGTCTCACCGTCGAGCGGCTGGTTGAAGGCAATGATGCCCCCGAAGGCCGATACCGGGTCGGTGGCATAGGCGCCCCGATACGCGTCGAGAATCGTTTCGGCACTGGCGACGCCGCATGGATTGGCATGCTTGACGATCACGCATGTCGGCTGCTTGAAATGCTTGACGCATTCCAGCGCGGTGTCCGCGTCGAGAATGTTGTTGTAGGAAAGTTCCTTGCCCTGCAGCTGCACTGCTGCGCCGATGGTGCCGCGGCGCGGCTGGCCGAGTGCGTAGAGTGCCGCGCGCTGGTGCGGGTTCTCGCCATAGCGCAGCTGTCGTGATTTTTTCAGCGGGAGCATGAGATTTTCGGGCAGCACGGCGCCGTCGAGCTCCGCCCGCCAGCCGAGCCAGGCGGCCACCGCGGTATCGTAGGTTGCGACGTGGCCGAAGGCCTTGGCGGCCAGCTGCAGGCGCATGTCGTGGGGGATCTCGCCCGCCGCCCGCAGCGCGGCCAGCACCAGAGCGTAGTCGGACGATTCGACCACCACGGCCACGGCCGCATGATTCTTTGCAGCCGCGCGCAACATCGCGGGCCCGCCGATATCGATGTTCTCGACGGCTTCGTCCACCGTGCATTCCGGATCCGAGACCGCTTCCCGGAAGGGGTACAGGTTCACGACCAGCAGATCGATCGGCACGATCCCGTGTGCGGACATCACGGCCTCGTCGGTCCCGCGCCGACCGAGAAGTCCGCCGTGCACCGCCGGATGCAGTGTCTTGACCCGCCCGTCCATGATCTCCGGAAAACCGGTCAGCTCGGAAACATCGCGCACCTGCAGCCCTGCGCCGCGCAGCAGCTTTGCCGTGCCGCCGGTGGAAACGAGTTCGATGCCCAGTTCGACGAGGCCGCGGGCAAGATCCACGACGCCGGTCTTCTCCGAGACGCTGATGAGAGCACGCTTGATTTGCGCCATGTTGGATTCGCCGGCTGGAGGTGTCAGTCGAGCAGGCCGTGCCGACGAAGCTTCTTGCGCAGGGTGCCCCGGTTGATGCCAAGAATGGTCGCCGCGAGGCTCTGGTTGCCTCCCGTGTAGCCGAGCACCGCTTTGAACAGGGGCTTCTCGACTTCGCCGATCACCAGGTCGTAGAGCTCCTCCGGCTTGTGGCCGTTGAGGGTCTGGAAATATTGTTCAAGCGCTTCCTGCGCCATGTTGCCAAGGGCGCCGTCGCCGCCCACCCGCACCCGGACATCGTCGTGCGGCGCAAGTTGCGTCTTCTCGTTGGACACGATCATGTTTCCCCGTCACGCTGCGAGCTCTTTTTCCAGAGCTTCTTCGAAAAATCCGTTCACCGCCCGCCTTTGATCCGCCGCCGTCTCCAGGCGAACGAACATGCGACGAAACGTCTCCCCCTCCGGTCGGCCCGCAAGATACCATCCGAGGTGCTTGCGCGCCGTCCGCACGCCGCGTGCCTCTCCATAGAAGCGATGCAGGGCGTCGAGATGGTCGAGAATCATATCACGGACCTCGGCCACACCGGGCTCCGTAAGTACCGCAGCGGCGGCGATGAAATGGCGCATCTGACGAAAAATCCAGGGCCGGCCCTGGGCCGCGCGGCCGATCATCAGGCCGTCGGCGCCGGTGAACTCAAGCACGGAACGCGCGTCCTCCGGCGTGCGGATATCACCGTTCGCGATCACCGGAATGGCGACGTCCGCCTTCACGGCGCGCACCGTCTCATACTCGGCATGGCCGCCGTAGCCACAGGCGCGTGTCCGGCCGTGGACCGCGATGGCGGCAACGCCGGCGTCTGCTGCGATCCTGGCGATGCGCAGCGCATTGCGATGGTCCAAATCCCAGCCCGTGCGTGTTTTCAATGTGACGGGTATGCCGAGCGGCGTCATGGCGTCGACCACGGCCTCGAGTATCCGTGCCACCAGCGCTTCGTCCTGCAATAGCGCGGAACCGGCGGCGCGGTTGCACACTTTCTTCGCGGGACAGCCCATGTTGATGTCGATGACCTGTGCGCCGCACGCGACGTTCGCACGGGCGGCGGCCACCAGCATGTCCTCATCCGCCCCCGCGATCTGCACGATGACCGGATCGCCTTCGCCGGCATGATCCATGCGATGACGGCTCTTCGGCGTCGTCCACAGACGCTGGTCGGCGCTGACCATCTCGGTGGCCGCGAAACTGGCACCCATCCGCCGGCACAGGGCCCGGAAGGGGCGATCGGTGACGCCGGCCATGGGCGCGAGCGCCACGACCGGCGCCGGGAATTCGTAGCGACCGATGCGCATCGGACCCGGCATGGCGCGAGCCGTTCCCGGCGCGTCCATCAGCGGAAAGGCGCCGGGCCGCAGACGAGACCGCGCTCTGGCAGTTCCAGGCAGAAATCGAGCCTGAAGCCGTCGGCCCTGGCGCCCGGATCGGGCACGGTCACGGTGGCCTGCACACGGCCGTTCGCGGCAAGGCGCCGGCCGTTCGCATGGTCCTCCAGGTATTGCGCGGGCGGCACGTCATGCATGCCGACCCGGCGCCCGTCGCGACCCTCCAGGATGACCCGGATCACGGGGTAGGGCTGTGGATAGGCAGCCGCATTCATGAAATCGACGGCGACGACGAGTACGTCGGGCTGGTCGGCGGCCGCGATCGCCTCCCACCGCAGCGCGCGGAACTCGGCAGGATTCCAGTCCGGCGTGGCAGTGATGCCGAGTGTCACGTAAACGGGCGCGAGAACGGCCTGTCCCGCGGGATAGCGCAGCAACTTGCCGTGCTGCAGATGCGCCCAGGCGCCGGTCAGAACCAGGATTCCCAGCAGGGCGAGCATTATCCTGGCCCAGCGTCCGCGCGGCGGCGGGGGCGGGGCGAATTCTTCCGGGACATTGTTATCGGCGAGGACTGCGGGCGGCGCCACTTCGGTGCGCTCGTCAGATTCGGTCGAGGTCGCGATCTCGCTGGCCTCGTCGATCTCTTCCGTCCCGGGGCGCGCATCGATCCGCGTGTTTTCTTCGGGCTCACGGGTGTCATCGAACGCGTTGGTCTCGCCGGCCGCAGCGGTTTCGTCGGGCCCGTCGACTTCTCGTGCCTGGCCGAAATCGTGGTCCGGCTCTGCGTCCCCGGCCGGCAAGGCCGTGGCGTCGTCACTGACAAAGGGGCTCGACGGATCCTCCTCGAATGTCTCTTCGAGTTCGTCGATGCGAAATACCGAGTCCGGATCGGGAAAATCTTCGAGTTCGTCGTTGTCCTGGTTCAGTGCGGACATCGGACCTTCGCCCGCTGGATGAGCGGGTGGCAGGTCGTCGTCGTCCGGCGACGCTGCGAAGAACTCCTCGGGCACGAGGTCGGCTGCCGCAACCTCCGGCAGACCCTCGGGCAGTGTCCCAGGCGGATCTTCCGGCAAGTAATCGCCTGCTGCGTCCTCAGGCAGGTCCTCGGGCTGCACGTCCACCGCCGATTCATCATCATGCCGGGAGTCGTGGTCATGCGCGAAGCCGCGAGCATCGCGCGCCGGCATCTCCGGTTCGAGTTCGAACAGTTCACGGCCGAAACTTTCTACCTCGAGCGGTTCCCCGCTGCCGATGAGCGATTCCAGCTCCTCCAGGAATTCGTCCTCGTCGCGCGCCCCGGCCTCGATTTCATCATCCAGCAGGTCGCCAAGCGTTTCCGGCGCGGTTGCCGCGACCGGCTCCGCGACAGGGTCCGCGGCCGGCGTTGGAGCAGGGTCCGCGACCGGCGCCGCAATTCCGGCAGTATCGCGCGGTCGCGTTTCGCTCAGCGATTCGAGCGCGTCGAAAGTGGCGCCGCAGGCCCCGCAAACAACGGTGCCGTCCGCGGCGCGCAGTTCGGCCGCGGTGATGTAGAACACGGTTCTGCAGTCTGGACAACGAGTAAACATCAGTTCGAGGTTTTCCTCCGGCCCGAGAGTCTCACCCAGTCCTCGCGGACTGCGGCTGGCTCGAGCTGGAAGGCCTCCTGGGCCGCCGCCTCGAGCGCGCTTTCCTGACCGACAAGAATACCCGAAAGCGCGAGCGTGCCGTGATCGACGAGCATGTCCGCGAAGCAAGGCACTAGCCGCTGCAGCGGGCCCGCGAGAATGTTCGCGACCAGAACCTGGGCGCGGCGGCCGGCCAGCAGCCTCGGCAGGTCCTGCGGCGCGCATGCGTGCAGTTTGTCCGCCACGCCGTTGAGCGTGGCATTGGCGCGGGTTGCGAGCAGGGCCTGCGGATCGAGATCCACGGCAATAGCCTCCGCCGCCCCGAGCCGCAGGGCCGCGATCGCTAGAATCCCGGAACCGCAGCCGTAGTCGATGACCAGCGCTCCATCGAGGGGCGCCGTCTTCACCCGGGGTGAAGTCGGGTTGTCGGAGCGTGGTGCCGCCAGGCTGTCCAGCCACTCCAGGCACAGTCCCGTGGTGGGATGTGTGCCCGTCCCGAAGGCCAGGCCCGGGTCCAGGCGCACCACGATACGCCCGGCGGGCGCAGTCATGCCCGTCGGGACGATCGCCAGCCGGGCGCCGAAACACAGCGGCCGGAAATCCTTCAGCCACTCGCGTTCCCAGGCGCGCTCCTCCAGTCGCGCCAACCGCCACTCGGTAGCAGGCGGCCGGCCATGCAGCGTTGCGAGCAGGGCCAGCGGATCGTGACTGCCCTCGAACAGGCCGGTGATCCGCAGTCGCGGCCACAAGGGCATCTCTCCGGGCGCAGGTTCGAGCACGGGCTCGTCGGCGGCGTCCGTCAATGTCACTGACAGCGCGCCGGCTTCCAGCAGCAGCGCTTCGGCGAGGTCGGCCTGGTCGCTGCCTATCGTGGCCGAAAGTTCGAGCCAGTCGGCAGGACTCAGAGACCCAGCCTCTTCTCGAGGTAATGAATGTCGGTCCCACCCGCCTTGAAGGCGCTGTGACTGAAAATCTCCTGGTGCAGCGGGATGTTCGTGCGGATCCCTTCGACCACTATTTCCGTCAGCGCCGTCTGCATGCGCGCGATCGCCGATTCGCGATTCGGGCCGTGCGCGATCAGCTTGCCGATCATGCTGTCGTAATAGGGCGGCACGTTGTACCCCGAGTAGATATGACTGTCGACGCGGATCCCCGGGCCGCCCGGCGCATGCCATTGGCGCACCGGCCCCGGGCTTGGCATGAAGGTCTTGGCGTCCTCGGCATTGATGCGGCATTCCATGGCGTGACCGCGGATGACGATGTCTTCCTGGCGGATGCGCAGCGGCTGGCCCGCCGCGATCCGCAGCTGCTCCTGCACGATATCGATGCCGGTGATCATCTCCGTCACCGGATGCTCCACCTGGACGCGGGTGTTCATCTCGATGAAGAAGAACTCTTCGTCCTGGTAGAGGAACTCGAAAGTGCCGGCGCCGCGGTAGCCGATCTCGAGACACGCCTCGACACAACGCCGCCCGATCGCGTCGCGCTGCGCGGGCGTGATCCCCGGCGCCGGCGCCTCCTCGACGACTTTCTGGTGACGGCGCTGCATGGAGCAGTCCCGCTCGCCGAGATGAACCGCATGGCCCTGCCCGTCGGCAAGCACCTGGAACTCTACGTGGCGGGGCCGTTCGAGATACTTCTCCAGGTAGACCATTTCGTTGCCGAAAGCGGAAAGCGCTTCGCCCCGGGTCACCGTGATCGCGTTCAGCAGCGTCGCGTCCGAGTGCACGACGCGCATGCCGCGTCCACCGCCGCCGCCCGCGGCCTTGATCAGCACCGGGTAGCCGATGCTGCGTGCCATCTTCAGGCTCGCGTCACCGTCTTCTCCGAGCGGGCCGTCGGAACCCGGTACACACGGGATACCCGCCGCCTTCATGGCGCGGATCGCGGACACCTTGTCGCCCATCAGCCGGATCGTTTCCGGTCGGGGGCCGATGAACACGAAACCGCTCTTCTCCACACGCTCGGCGAAGTCGGCGTTCTCGGACAGGAAACCGTAGCCCGGATGGATCGCGATGGCATCCGTGACTTCCGCGGCGCTGATGATCGCCGGCATGTTCAGGTAACTCTGGGCGGAGGGCGGCGGGCCGATGCACACCGATTCGTCGGCGAGCAGGACGTGCTTCTGGTTGCTGTCCGCGGTCGAGTGCACCGCGACGGTCTTGATGCCCAGCTCGCGACAGGCCCGAAGGATGCGCAGCGCGATTTCGCCGCGGTTTGCGATGACGACCTTCTCGAGCACGATGCCTTACTCGACGATGAACAGCGGCTGGTCGAACTCGACCGGTTCGCCGTTCTCCGCGAGGATCCCGACGATCGTCCCGGCAACTTCGCTCTCGATCTGGTTCATCATCTTCATGGCCTCGATGATGCAGAGCGTGTCGCCGATCTCGACCTTGCTGCCGATCTGCACGAAAGGCTTCGCGCCGGGCGCCGGTGAGCCGTAGAACGTGCCCACCATCGGCGCCTTGACGGTGTGGCCGGACTCAGGTGCCGGCATGGCGGGTGTTTCTGCCGCAGGGCTTGCCGCGGGTGTGGCCTCCTGAGCGAAATGAGCCGGTTGCGAGGGTGTCACCCAGGCGCCGCCGGTGGGATGCCGGCTGATCCGCACGGACTCCTCGCCCTCGTGGATCTCGATCTCGGCGATGCCGGATTCCTCCAGCAGTTCGATCAGTTTCTTGACCTTGCGAATATCCATGTTCAGTTCCTTTCGGGTCCGCGCAACAGGGCGTCTGCCGCACGAATGGCGAGTTCGTAGCCAATCGGTCCCAGTCCCGAGATCACGCCGGCGGCAACGGCCGAGAAGTAGGAGCGACGGCGGAAGCCTTCCCGACCGTGAACGTTGGAAAGGTGGACCTCGATAAACGGAATGCCGACCGCGGTGAGCGCGTCGCGCAGCGCGATGCTGCTGTGGGTGAAAGCGGCCGGGTTGACGACGATGGCGCCGATGCCGGCCCCTGGGGCGGCCTGCACCCGCTGGATGAGCTCGTGCTCCGCGTTCGACTGGAAGCATTCCAGGGTGTGCCCGAGTTCTCCGGCCAGCTGCCCGCAGCGTGCCTCGATGGAGGCCAGTGTGACCACGCCATAGAGATCGGGTTCCCGGTCGCCGAGCAGGTTCATGTTCGGACCGTTCAACAGCAGCAGGCGGCTCATGGCAGGCGAGTTTTCATAGGAAAGCGGAAGATGCACGCTAGATCGGAGAAAGTCTATAGCTTTTCTCTACAAATATGCACCAGTATCCGGACGCATCTGCGCCGCTCAGAGCAGTTCTGCGAGAATCGCCTCGATCTGCTCGCGGTGAATCTCGCCGGTGTGCACCCGCAGTATGCGTCCTTCCCGGTCCGTGAATGCCGTGAACGGCAGGCCGATGAAGTTGTTCACGAAGGCGTTCGCGAGATCCATGGCGTCCTGCTGGCCGATCAGAACCGGGTAATTGAAGTCGAAGTCGGCTGCAAATTCGGCTACCGCCTCGGTTTCGTCGATCGCGATGCCGATGACCTGGACGCCGCGGCCGGCGTAGCGCTCCTGGATCTCGACGAGGAGCGGGATCTCGCGAATGCAGGGCGGGCACCAGGTGGCCCAGAAGTTCACCACGCGCACGGCGCCGTCCCACTCGCCACTCGAGCGGGGCATGCCCTCCAGATCCGGCAGCGTGAAAGACGGCGCGAACTCCGCGGCCTGCCGGGCGGCCGTGGCGGGTGGTGTCTCGGGCGGCGCCGGCTGGAACAGCTTCATGTAGATGAAAAACCCGGCCGCGCCCGCAACCAACGCCAGCAAGACCAGCGGCAATGCCCGCGTCACAGTACATCTCCCGCCAGGTCGCGGGCTTCGCGCACATGCGCGGCGAAGCGTTCCGCGGGCACGAAGCCGAGCAGCCGGTAGGCGCGCAGCTCGTCCCCGTCGGGGCCGAAAAACAATGTGGCGGGAGGGCCGAATATGCCGAAATGATTCATCAGTTCCCGATCGGCCGCGTCATTGGCCGTGACGTCGGCCTTGAGCAACACCGTGTCGCCCAGAGCCGACTGCACCACCGGCTCCGGAAAGGTATAGCGCTCCATTCGCTTGCAGTCCACGCACCAGTCGGCGTAGAAGTCCAGTAGCACACTACGTCCGGCCGCGTCGGCCAGGCGCAACTCGCGTTCGACGTCCGCCACCGTCTTGACCGGCCGGAACTCGGTGGTCGTCGCGGCGGGGCCGGCGTCGGTCATTGCGCGAAGGCCTGAAAGGGGCTGCCAGAGACTGCTGCCGCCGGCCGCCGCGCCGACCAGCAGCACGGCGCCGTATAGCAGACTCATCAGTCCGAGGCCCTTGGCGATGCGCCGGCCGGGCCCGGCCGTGGCCGTCAGCGGGTCCAGCCCGCCCAAAAACACCGCGACCAGGAACAGCAGCCCCGCCCAGAGGGCGAGCGCGGCGGCCGGCGGCACGATGCGCTCCAGCATCCAGACCGCGACACCGAGAAGGAGGAGGCCGAAAACGTTTTTGATGGTTTCCATCCAGGCTCCCGCCTTCGGCAGGAGTTTGCCGGCCGAGGCGCCGAACGCCAACAGAGGCACGCCCATGCCCAGCGACATGGCGAACAGCGCCGCACCGCCGCGGAATGGGTCGCCGGTCGCGCCGATGACGATCAGGGCGGCCGCCAGCGGTGCTGCAACGCAGGGGCCGACGATGAGCGCCGAGAAGACGCCCATGGCGCCGGCGCCGATCCAGGTTCCCGAGCGTTGGCGATTCGACAGCGAGGTCATCTTTGCCTGCAGCCCGGCAGGGAGCTGGAGCTCATAGAAGCCGAACATTGACAGGGCGAGCGCGACGAACACGGCACTGAAGCCGATCAGCACGGCCGGATGCTGGAACGTCGCCTGCAGGTTGTGTCCCAGCAGCGCCACCACCACCCCGGCGATGGTGTAGGTCAGCGCCATCGCGAGAACGAAAATCGCGGAAAGCGTAAAAGCGCGACGACTGGTCACGTCCGGTCCCTGGCCGACGATCAGCCCGGAGAGGATCGGCACCATCGGCAGCACGCAGGGCGTGAAGGCCAGCAGCAGGCCGAAGCCGAAGAACACGGCCAGCACCACCGGCAGCGCCCCCTCGCTGATCAGCGTGGCGAGGCGGTCCGACTCGGAAGCCGGTCCTGCTGCGGCGCCGGGACCCCCGGCCGTCGTCGCGACGGAACCGATCGATGCGGCCGGTAACGACGCAAGCTCCACGGTCCAGGTGGCCGGGGGATAACAGATGCCGTCTTCCGCACATCCCTGGTAGCGCACCTGCAGGGTCTCGGCGCCGGGCGGCGGCTGCACGCGGGTGCCGGCACTGTGATAGACGACTTCGACGTCGCCGAAAGTCTCGTCGCGGATCATCGTGCCGCGCGGGAATTCGGCGGCGAGCGGGGCCCCGTTCGCGGCTACGGAGAACTTGTCGCGATAAAGATAGTAGCCGGGGGCGATGTCCCACTCGAGCAGGACTTCCCCGTCGCGCTGGCTCGCGCGGGTGCGAAAGGCTTCCTCGGGCGGCAGGAACGCCTGTGTCCCGCTATCGCGGTCGCCGGACAGAAACGACAGGAAGGAGCGCACCGGATCACCTGCTGCAGCGGTGTCCCCGGCGCCACTGGAGGCAGTCGGGGGACTTGCAGCGATCGGAGGCGTCGCGGCCGGAGACGCGGCGGCCGCCAGCTGTACCTCGGCGCGCCAAGTCTGGGGCGGCAGGCAAATGCCGATGTCGGCGCAACCCTGTGACTTGATTTCCACCGGCAGTGAATCCCCGGCGGGCTGGCCGCTGACGGGAATCCGGATTTCGAAGGCGCCCCGGTGGATGACGGTTTCGCCGAAGAACTCGTCGGCATAGGGCGTGCCGGGAGGGATCTGCGGCGCACCGAGCTCCACATCCTCGGCGAGGCTGTTAAATGCGAAACGGTCCTCGTAGAGGTAATAGCCGTCGGCCACCTGCCAGCGCACGAACAAAGTGTCGCCCGTCAACTCGGTGCTGTAGCGGAATGCGGCCTCGGCGCGCAGCAACTGCGGCTCCGCGATCGCGGATGGCGCGGCCAGGAGGGCCGCCAGCACCAGGAGGATTCGAATCATCATGTTCTTCTGTTCATTATTCCGCAGGAGCGGCTACGCTGGCGCGTACCCAGTCGAGGTACGATTCCAGGCCGCCCATGACAGGGACAGCCACGACCTCCGGAAGTTCGTAGGGGTGCAGTTCCCGGATCCGTGCCGTCAACGCCTCCAGGCGGTCGCGCGTGGACTTGATCAGCAGCAGGGCCTCCGTTTCCTGCTGCACCCGGCCTTCCCAGCGAAAACTGGAGATCACGCCCGGCAACTGGTTCACGCAGGCAGCCAGGCGTTCGTCCACCAGTGCCTCGGCAAGGCCCTCAGCCGCAGGGCCCGGCGGGCACGTGCACAGCACGAGCAGGCAGTCTGTTTCGGCCACGGAGCGTTCCTGCTGCGGTAGTCGCGGGGCGACAAGGATAGCGGTCCGGGCGTTTTGGCGCCACGCGGCGTGCAGGCTATTGACTCCGCCAGATCTGTTCCTATCATTAGCACTCACTCGGGGCGAGTGCTAACAGCATCGCTCGCCATTTCGAATCCGGGTTGAATGCTTCAACCCGTTCACTTTCAAGGAGAAAGCGAAAATGAAAATTCGTCCGCTTCATGACCGCGTCGTCATCAAGCGTCTGGAGGAAGAGCGCACGTCACCCGGCGGCATCGTCATTCCGGACACCGCCACCGAAAAGCCGATCAAGGGCGAGGTGCTTGCCGTCGGCAACGGAAAGATCCTCGAGAGCGGTGAAGTCCGCGCCCTGGACCTGAAGATCGGCGACCGCGTTCTCTTCGGCAAGTACAGCGGGACCGAGGTGAAAGTGGATAACCAGGACGTCCTCGTGATGCGCGAAGACGACGTCATGGCGGTCCTCGAGGGCTGATCCCTCCCCGTCCCCACAGAACACGCAAACACAGTTACCAGGAGCAACCATCCATGGCTGCAAAAGAAGTCAAATTCAGTGATGAGGCCCGCTCGCGCATGATGCGCGGCGTGAATGTCCTCGCCAACGCCGTCAAAGTCACCCTCGGTCCCAAGGGCCGCAACGCAGTGCTCGAGAAGAGCTTCGGTTCGCCGACCGTCACCAAGGACGGCGTCTCCGTCGCCAAGGAAATCGAGCTGCAGGACAAGTTCGAGAACATGGGCGCGCAGATGGTGAAGGAAGTCGCCTCGCAGACCTCCGACGAGGCTGGCGACGGCACCACCACCGCCACCGTGCTGGCCCAGGCCATCCTCCGCGAGGGCCTGAAGTCCGTGGCGGCCGGCATGAACCCGATGGATCTGAAGCGCGGCATCGACAAGGGCTCGGCGGCCATCACGGGCGAGCTGAAGAAGCTGTCGAAGCCCTGCGAGGACCGCAAGGCGATCGCCCAGGTCGGCACGATCTCCGCCAACGGCGACAGCGACATCGGTGATCGCATCGCCGAGGCGATGGACAAGGTCGGCAAGGAAGGCGTGATCACGGTCGAGGACGGCTCCGGGCTCGAGAGCGAGCTTGACGTCGTCGAAGGCATGCAGTTCGATCGCGGCTACCTCTCGCCGTACTTCATCAACGAGCAGCAGACGCAGTCCGCCGTGCTCGACAACCCCTACATCCTGCTGCACGACAAGAAGGTCTCGAACATCCGCGAGATGCTGCCGCTGCTGGAAGC
>Ga0102938_10000198_pt1 | contig 41619 bp, 40 predicted proteins | sample SalPonR2_B_D2_MG_FD_84516 | JGI IMG/M metagenome (GOLD analysis project Ga0102938, IMG submission 84516) | Salt pond soil microbial communities from South San Francisco under conditions of wetland restoration - Salt Pond MetaG R2_B_D2_MG | ecosystem: Environmental > Aquatic > Marine >...
CCGAGACGGCCCGTTTCTGCGCGCCGGTCAGCTCATAGGGCAGCGCGTCAAGCACCTTGGCCTGCAACGCGCCCGTGCCCAGCGTGGCGCGCCCCTTGGCGCGACGCAGCCTTGCGCGCGCCAGCGCCAGCGTCATCTGATGGGCCATGAACTCGTCATAGGCGAGGCGCTCGCGCGCGGGGTCGGCGGGGCTCAGGTCACGCTGTTCTTGCGGGTCATGCGCGCGTGCCACCGCCTCGGCCCAGTCGGGCCAACCGGCCTGCGCCTTTTGCGCGGGGTCGATCCATTCCCCCAGCTCCGGCAGCCGCGTCAGCGCAGCCTGCGCCGCCTTGCGCATCATTTTCTGGGTGACACCCCCCGTCAGCGGATAGACCGGCTCGAAATCGGGGATTTCGCCCGCTTCCTCGGGCAAAAGGACGTGATCGGGATGCACCATCTGCGCCACACCGTCGAACAGCTCGACCTTGCCCGACACGATGCGCCGCGCGCCCGTGGGCAGGATGCGGCGCAGGTAATCGTCGCGCGCATGAAAGAACACCAGCTGAAATGCGGTCGCCGCATCCTCGACCGTCACGCGATAGGCACCACCCCGGCGCGCGGGCGCACGATGCTGGCCCACCACGACCTCCACCGTGACGACGCCGGGGATTTCAGCGCCCTGCACGGTGGCGCGCTTGCGCCGGTCCACCCCCGACCAGGGCAGCGTGAAGATCAGATCGCGCGGCCGCGTGACCTCGAGCGCGGTAAGATTCTGCACGGTTTTCGGCCCCACGCCCTCCAGCGTATCAAGCCCCGCGAATAGCGGGAACAGGGCTTCGGGCCGCCCGCTCATGACCCGGCGATCAATTGCAGCCAGCCATCCTCGTCGATGGTCTCGACGCCCAGATCGGCGGCCTTCTTCGCCTTGCTCCCGGCGCCCGGTCCGGCCACCAACAGGTCGGTCTTGGCGCTGACGCTGCCCGAAACCTTGGCGCCAAGCGCCTCTGCGCGGGCCTTGGCCTCGGCGCGGGTCATCTTTTCCAGCGTGCCGGTAAAGACCACCGTCTTGCCCGCAACCGGGCTGTCCGAGGCCGGGGCATCGGGCGGCACAATCGTCAGATGCTTGCAAAGCGCGTCAAAGGCCGCGCGCTCGTGGTCATTGGCAAAGGCGTCGCTCAGCGACAGGCCAAGCACCGCGCCGATCCCGTCGATCCCGATCAGGTCCTCCCAGGCCGCGCTGGCGGCTTCGGGCAGATCCATCTCGTTGATCGCCGCCTCGCGGCTTTCCTTGATGCGCGCGCGCCGCCCGTCCTCACTGGCGGCGATGCGCTCGTTTTCCTCGGCCTCATCCGCAGCCCGATGCGCCAGCGCCGCCGGGCGCGCCACATCCACGGCCCGCGCCATCGCATCCCAATCGCGATAATGCAGCGCCAGATCGCGCGCCGCCACCTCGCCCACATGGCGGATGCCAAGGCCAAAAATCAGCCGCGCCAGCGGGATGCGGCGCTTGTCGTCGATCGCCGCGAACAGATTGCCCGCCGATGTCTCGCCCCAGCCCTCGCGGTTCTTGAGCTGCGTCAGGCAGCCCGGCCCATAGCGCTCCTTGAGGGTGAATATATCCGCCGGTTCGCGGATCCAGCCATCGCGATAGAACTGCTCGACCTGCTTTGCGCCCAGACCCTCGATATCGAAGGCGGCGCGCGACACGAAATGCTTGAGCTTTTCGACCGCCTGCGCGGGGCAAATCAACCCGCCGGTGCAGCGGCGCGCGGCGTCGCTCTCCTCGCGGATGGCGGGGCTGCCGCATTCGGGGCATGTCTTGGGGAAATCATAGGGCGCTGCGCCCTCGGGCCGCTTGTCGAGATCAACATCGTTGATCTTGGGGATAACATCGCCCGCGCGGTAGACCTGCACCCAGTCGCCGATGCGGATATCCTTGCCGCCGCGGATCTCGTTGCCGCGCGCATCGCGCCCTTGGATGTAATCCTCGTTATGGAGCGTGGCATTGCTGACCACCACGCCGCCCACGGTCACGGGATGCAGCCGCGCCACCGGGCTCAGCGCGCCGGTGCGCCCAACCTGGATGTCGATCGCCTCCAGCCGCGTCCAGGCCAGCTCGGCGGGGAACTTGTGGGCAATCGCCCAACGCGGCGTGGTGCTGCGATAGCCCAGCCGGTGCTGCAGCGCGATGTCGTCCACCTTGTAGACCACCCCGTCGATGTCATAGCCCAGCTCGGCGCGCATCTGCTCGATGCGCCGGTATTGGGCCAGCATCTCGCCGGGACCATTGCAGCGCGTGGTCAGCGGATTGGTGACAAAGCCAAGCGCGGCCAGCCGCGCGATGGATTGCATCTGCGTCTCGCCCAAAGGTTCGCTATGCGCGCCCCAGGCATAGGCGAAGAACCTGAGCGGGCGGCGGGCGGTGATCTTCGGGTCGAGCTGGCGCAGGCTGCCGGCGGCGGCGTTGCGCGGATTGGCGAACTGCTTGTCAGCCCTTTCGGCCTGGCGCGCATTGAGTGCGGCAAAATCCTCATGCGCCATATAGACCTCGCCGCGCACTTCCAGCAATTCGGGCGCATCCTGAAGGCGTTCGGGGATATCGCTGATGGTGCGGGCATTGGCGGTGACATTCTCGCCCACCGCCCCGTCGCCGCGCGTCGCCGCCTGCACAAGCGCGCCGTTTTCATAACGCAGGCTCAGGCTCAGCCCGTCGATCTTGGGCTCGCTCGTATAGGTCAGCGCATCATGCGCCCCCATCCCGAGGTAGCGGCGAATGCGGTTGTCGAATTCGGCGATCTCGTCCTCGTCAAAGGCATTGCCAAGGCTCAGCATCCGCACCGCATGGGTGACCTTGGCAAAGCTCTCGGACGGGGTGAAGCCCACCCGCTCGCTGGGGCTGTCGGGGCGTTTGAGGTCGGGAAAGCGCGCCTCGATCTCGCGGTTGCGTGCCACCAGCGCGTCATAATCGGCATCCGCCATGATCGGCGCGTCATCGGCGTGATAGGCTTGGTCCGCCCGCGCCACCAGATCGGCCAGCCGCGCCAGCTCCGCTTCGGCCTCCTGGCGGCTCAGATCATTGGCCGCGATATCGCCGAAACCCGGCCCGCCCGCGGCCCGATTGTCGCTCTCATCGCCACCGCCCCCTCCGGCCTCAGCCGCAGGTTCAGGCGCTCCGCCTTGGCCCGAAGCCCGCGCAGCCTCGGCGCCTTCGCGCGCCTGTCGCGCCGCGCCCGCGCCGTCCTGCGCGCTCTCTTGCCCGCGTTTCCTGCCCATTGCGGCCCTCCGCCTTGATCCGCGCCGGGGCCGCGCGGCCCCGCATCCTTCGGTCAAAGTGATAGGGTGCGCGCGTTGCGAGGTCCAGTCGTGAGTGGTGGCAAGCTCTCAACGCGCGCATGATGCCAGCCACAGATCGGCATGCGCGGTCAGGCACCAATGGCAAAGCGGTCGGCGCTCGACTGTTCAGGTTCCGGGTCGCGCAGCACATAGCCCCGCCCCCAGACCGTTTCGATATGGTTCTGCCCGCCGGTCGCCTCGCTCAGCTTCTTGCGCAGCTTGCAGATGAACACGTCGATGATCTTCAACTCGGGCTCGTCCATGCCGCCATAAAGATGGTTAAGGAACATCTCCTTGGTCAGGGTGGTCCCCTTGCGCAGGCTCAGAAGTTCCAGCATCTGGTATTCCTTGCCGGTCAGATGCACCGCCCGCCCGTCCACATCCACCGTCTTGGCATCGAGGTTCACATTGATCCGCCCCGTGCGGATCACCGATTGCGAATGCCCCTTCGAGCGACGGATGATCGCGTGAATGCGCGCCACCAGCTCCTCGCGGTGGAACGGCTTGGTCAGGTAATCATCCGCACCAAATCCGAATCCCTTGATCTTGTTGTCGGTATCATCCGCACCGCTCAGGATCAGGATCGGCGTCTCGATCCTCGCAAGGCGCAGCTGACGCAGCACCTCATGCCCGTTCATGTCCGGCAGCCCCAGATCCAGAAGGATCAGATCGTAGTCATAGAGCTTGGCAAGGTCGATGCCCTCCTCGCCCAGATCCGTTGTATAGACGTTCAGATTGGCATGATTCAGCATCATCTCGATGCTTTTCGCGGTGGTGGGATCGTCTTCAACCAATAACACGCGCATTAACTCAACTCCGCTATAACTCCTGATGGTCAGATGTCACATTGCCTCTTATTGGTTAACCACAAGTTACCGGGTAGACGCAAACTAAAAGTTCAATCACAGGTTGCACTCTTCTTATTGCGCAGCGTCGCCCTCAGACCGCTCAGGCCGCCCTCCCCGGCGCCCTTCACCCATTCCAGGAACTCCGCCTCGCTCAGCCGGTAACGCTCAAGCGCCTCCTCCTTGTCGATCAACCCATGTGCCACCCCGCGCACCACCGACAGCTTGCGCGCGGCCGTCCAGCGCTCGGTCTCGGGCGCCGGCAGATCGGCGCAGCTCATCACACTGCCATCAGGCAGCTTCACAGTTCGTTTTCCATTCGTCTTCTTCAGGAACATGGTCTCACCCCTTCTCTACAGGTCCCGGCCGCAAAATGGCGCCTGCCCCCTTAACGACCGGTGAAACCGACTCTTGAGACTACCTCGCATTTTCCTATATTCCGCATCATCAAGGAGACGCCCCATGCCCCTCGACACCGCACTCAACTCGCTTGGCTTCGCCAAGGCCCCCGCCGACACCCGTGTCGTCGTCGCCATGTCCGGCGGTGTCGACAGCTCGGTCGTGGCCGCGCAACTGGCCGAAGAAGGCTATGACGTGGTCGGCGTCACCCTTCAGCTCTACGATCATGGCGCGGCGCTGGCCAAGAAAGGCGCCTGCTGCGCAGGGGTCGATATCCACGACGCCCGCCGCGTCGCCGAGGATATGGGCTTTCCCCATTACGTGCTCGATTACGAAAACATCTTCCGCGACGCCGTGATCGACGAATTCGCCGACAGCTACCTCTCGGGGGCCACGCCGGTGCCCTGCATCCGCTGCAACGAGCGGGTGAAATTCAAGGACCTGCTGGAAACCGCCCGCGACCTCGATGCCGATTGCATGGCCACGGGCCATTACATCCAGCGCAAGATGGGCGCGCATGGCCCCGAACTCCACAGCGCCGCGGATGCCAATCGCGATCAAAGCTATTTCCTGTTTTCGACCACCCCCGAACAGCTCGCCTTCCTGCGCTTCCCCTTGGGCCACCTGCCCTCCAAACACGCCACCCGCGAACTGGCGGCGCGCTACGGGCTGCAAGTGGCCGACAAGCCCGACAGCCAGGATATCTGCTTCGTGCCCGACGGCAATTATGCCGGCGTGATCGAGAAACTGCGCCCCGGCGCCGCCGAACCCGGCGAGATCGTCCATGCCGACGGCCGGGTGCTGGGCACCCATGACGGTGTCATCCATTACACGATCGGCCAGCGCCGCGGTCTTGGCATCGGCGGGCTCAGTGAACCGCTCTACGTGGTGCGCCTCGATGTGGACACCCGCCGCGTGATCGTCGGCCCCAAGGAAATGCTCGCCACCCGCACCGTGCCCGTGCGCGAGATCAACTGGCTCGGCGACACTCCTTTCACGGACCACCCCGAATGGCATGTCTCGGTCAAACTGCGCTCCACCCGCCCCCCGCAAGAGGCGATCATCCGCCCGCTCTCAAGAACCGAGGCCGAGGTCGAACTGCTCACCCCCGAAGAAGGCGTGAGTCCCGGCCAGGCCTGCGTGGTCTATGAAACCGGTGGCAGCCGCATCCTCGGCGGCGGCTGGATCTGGCGCGGTCACTGATCACACGGACCAAGGCCCGGCCCGTCTCTTCATCTGGCCTGAAATACCTCGGGGGGTCCGGGGGGCTGGCCCCCCGGCTTTGGCCCGCAAAAAATCCGGCGCACAGACCCGAAAACGCCGGTCTGTACAAAACGCCGCGGGCAATTCGTCATTTCGGTACAAAACCCGCGTACAAAACGGACGTTTTGTACTGACGCAAGGCGTTAACCTCTGGCGGCCTTCATCCGGGTCAGAACCGCCCTTGCCGCGCGCAGTCCGGGAGCCTCGCCACCGCGTCCCAGACGCTCCATGGTCAGCTCCATCGCCGCGCGCTGTTCCCCCGACGCCTCCATCAGTGCCGTCACCGCGGGTGCGATCAGCTCGGGGCGACAATCCTTGCCGATGAATTCAGGGATCACCCGCGTCTGTGAAACGAGGTTCACCAGGGTCAATGTATCGACCTTCAGCATTCTTGAAATAATGATACGACTCAATGGCTTGAGGTCATAGGCAATGACCATCGGCGTGCCCGCAGCGGCCAGTTCCAAAGACACCGTGCCCGATGCCGCCAGCGCCCAATCGGCCGCACCAAACGCCGCGCGCTTCTCGGTCTTGAAAGCCTCGGGGTCCATTCCTTCCGGGCTCAGGATCAGCGGTTTCACAGGCCAGCCCCCGACCATCTCGCGCACCAGGGGGGCGACATTGGCCGTGGTCGGAATAACCAACGAAAGCATAGGCTTATCCGCCAAGACCCGCCTCACCACTTCCGAAAACCGGCCTCCCAACCCTTCGATCTCGCCCCTGCGCGAGCCTGGCAGGATCATCCAAAGCGGACCAGCAATGCCATGGCGCGCCTTAAACTCTTGAATTTCTTGTGGATTCGCCTGCGGCTCGCTGACCACCGGATGGCCGACAAAGTCGCATTCCATCCCTTCGGCTTCCATATAGCGCGGCTCGAAAGGCAAAAGCGCCAATACGTGATCGACTATCCGGGCCATCTTTTTGGCCCGTTTCGCGCGCCATGCCCAGACCGATGGCGCAACGTAATGCACTGTTCTTATGTCACTTTTCGCCTTTACCATCTTGGCGACACGCAGGCAGAAATCGGGGCTGTCGATGGTGATCAGCACATCGGGGCGCGTTTCCAGCACCGCATTGGCACACTGATGCAAGCGCCGCCTAAGCTGTGGATATTTCGGCAGAATCTCGGCCAGCCCCATGACGCTCAGCTCGTCCATCGCGAACAGGCTCCGCATCCCCTCGGCCTCCATCAACGGGCCGCCAACGCCTTGAAATTCAACATTTTCCAGGGATTTCAGGCCCGCCATCAGCGCTGCACCCAGCCTGTCGCCCGAGGCTTCCCCGGCGATCAGGAACACTTTCATCACAGCACCCGTGCGGTCAGGAAAAGCCCTGCCTTTTCAATGGCATCCAGCGTGTTATCGCGATCTATGATCATGACACGCCCGGCCTCGATCATCAGTCCGGCCAACCCGGCATCGGCCACCGCCGCGATCGTGGCGGGGCCGATCACCGGCATGTCGATACGCAGATCCTGCCCCCGCTTTGCCGCTTTGACATACACGCCCTTGAAATCACGGCGTAAATTCTTTGGCGTCTCAGCGACGAAGCGCAACAGCGCATCGGTGCCCTGCACCGTTTCGATGCCCAGACACTGGCCGCCCGCGACCACGCACCCCTGTCCCACATCCAGCGGGGACAGCGCCATCAATATGTCCCAAGCCCTTGAAACATCGTTCAAATCCGCGTCCGACGGTGCTGTGCCGATCAGCAGGCCATCCTCGGCGGTCAGCCCCGGAACCAACTCATGCGCGCCCATCACGGCAAAGCCCTGCTCCTCGAAAATCTCGATCACCTGGCTCAAAAGCGCATCATCGCCGCCCTGCATCGCAATCATTAACCGCGGTGCCAGCGAAAGCATCGTCGCATCAAAGGCCGACGGGTCCAGCGGCGGGCGCGCGAGCGATCCGGCAAAGACCACGCGGTCCACGCCTTGGTCCTTGAGCTTATCGAAAAGCGTGCCCATCTTTTCGAAGCGATGCACATCAACTTCGCCGTCCAGGTCATTGGGAATGCCGTGAAATCCGATTTTTATCGCATCCGCTTGCGCGGCAGCTATCCGCACCGGAAGCGCGCCCGAACAGGCCAGTATCGCCAGCTTTCCGGCCATGTTCAGCCTTCTCCCGGTGTCAGGAAAGAGCGATCGCTCGCACTGGTCACGAACTCGACGATCTGGCGCACATAGACGCTCTCGGCCTCATCGCCAAGCCGCCGCGCACGGTCCTGAAACGCGCCCTCGCCCTGTGCCAGCATCTGAAACGCGGCCCTCAGCGCGGTGATATCCGCCCGTGGCACGCCCCGGCGCTTTAGCCCGACAAGGTTCAGCCCGTCCAACCCGCCGCGCGGCGCCTGCACAAGGCCATAGGGGATCACATCGTTGGTCACCATTGTGACGGCCCCGATAATCGCGCCCTGCCCGATGCGCACCCACTGATGCACCCCCGACAATCCGCCGATGATAACATCATCCTCAAGCACACAATGCCCTGCCAATGCAGCGTTATTGACGATGATCACGCGGTTCCCGACCTGCACGTCATGGGCCACGTGACATCCCGCCATAAAGAGCCCGTCATCGCCGATGCAGGTTTCGCCGCCACCGCCGGCAGTGCCGGTGTTCATCGTCACATGCTCTCGGATCCGGTTGCGTGCGCCGATCACCAGCCGCGTGCGTTCGCCCTTGAATTTAAGGTCCTGCGGCACTTCACCGATGCAGGCAAAGGGAAAGATAACCGTCTCGTCGCCGATGCTGGTATTGCCCGCAATCACCACATGCGATTTCAGGACCACCCCGTCGCCCAGGCTTGCGTCGGGGCCGACATGACAGAAAGGGCCGACATGGCAGCCGTCACCAAGCCGGGCACCCTCTTCGACCAGCGCGGTCGGATGAACGAAGCTTTCCACCCCGTCGGACATAGACCTTACTCCCTGGGCAAATCCATCATCGCGGTGAACTCGGCCTCGGCGGCCATATCACCCTCGACCTCGGCAATGCCGCCAAACTTCCAGACCTTGCCACCGGGTTTTCCGCGCAGCGTTTCCAGTTTCATTTCAAGCACATCGCCCGGCACCACCATGCGCCGAAACTTGCATTTGTCGATCGACATGAAATAGACCAGCATGTTGCGATCCTCCATGCCAAGAGCCGTGCCGACCATGACCGCCGCCGTCTGGGCCATCGCTTCGACGATGGTCACGCCCGGCATGATCGGCTTACCTGGAAAATGCCCCTGGAAATGGGGTTCGTTCATGGTGACGTTCTTGATCCCGCGCGCCTTGGAATAGCCGTCGATGTCGACCACCTTATCCACCAGAAGGAACGGGTAGCGATGCGGGATAAGCCGTTGGATCAAGTGAATATCCGCAGCTTTCAGCGGCTCTGTCATGGCGTGGTCCTTCGCAATGATTGCTGGGATGTCCCTAGCAACTTGGCCCCGGATGGGCAAGCGCGCGGATCAGTCAGCGTCGCTCTGCTCATCGGGGCCATTGCTGGCGGGCGTGTCACTGCCCATGCTGTCGGGCAGCTCTCCGCCGATCTCAGCGTCGATCCGGGAGACGGCGATATCGGTGATGTCGACCACTTCGGCGCGCAGCAGAACGCTGCGGCTGTCCATGATGACTGCCGCGTCGGCATCGCGCATGATCTCGACCAGAACCGGTTCCACCAGGCGCATGAAGGTCACGGGCGCCTGTGCGCGTATCCGGTCAAGGTCGCGCGCGCGCCGGTCGCTGTCCTGCCGGATATTGCGGACTTTCGCATCGAAGGCGTCGGCGAGGTCGCGGAACTCTTCGGGGCTGGTCTCGGCGCGCAATTCACTCAGCGCCTTCTCCTCGGCCTCCAGTTCGGCCTCGAGCTTACGGTTATGCGCGATCAGCGCGTCCCGCTTTGCCTGAAGCTCTTCGTTCATGGTCTCACCCAGCTGGGTTTCCGCGAACAGCTTGTCGGGATTGATCACCAGCACATCGCTTTGAACAACACCGACGCCCTGCGCGCCAGCATGACCCGCGCCAACAAGGCACAGGCAGAGCGCCAGGAGTGATCCGCGAAGAAGTGCCCCGGCCGGCATCAGGGCCTCAGAATTCGGTTCTGACAGTCAGGTCGAAATTCTGTTCAAGGTCGCCCGGCTGCTTTTCGAGGGCCGTGGACCAGTTGAGCCGCAGCGGACCGAAGGGAGATTCCCAGAACAGCGAAACACCGACGACATGTCTGGGTTCGAAGCTTTCAGAGCGGACACGGAAGCGGGCATTGGAGGTGTCTACGCCCCAGATCGCGCCGACATCGTAAAACGCACCGCCAGAGATGCCGTATTCTTCCGGCAGCCCCAACGGAAACTCCGCCTCGAATTTCGCAACTGCGAAGTAATTGCCACCGAGATGTTCGGTGCCCTCGATCGGTCCAAGGCCATTGGGTTCGAACCCGCGCATGATCTGAGATGTATAGCGATCCACCGCGCGGCTTTCGTTGCTGCCCATGAACTCGAGAGCGCCACCTTCCACCGTTGCACGCAGGGTGACTTCCTCGTTCAGAACGGTGGTCTGCGCGATAACACGGGCGCTTGTCTTGAGATATTCGCTGTCGCCGCCCAGCCCGGCATATTCCTGACCGAACGAGAACAGGATTCCGGAGTTCCGATCAAGCCCGGTGCGGCGCGAGTCGAATGTGTAGTTATAGCCTATGGCGCTGGCCCAGGTTTCACCCTGCGCGACCTCCGCACTCAGCGTGCCGGTATTGCCTCTGTAGTCGGTCATGTCCTTGTAGCTGGCATTGTAGAAAACGCCAAACCGACCGTTCTCGCTGACTGGGAAGGTCAGGCTCGGGCGGAATACACCAATCGTCGTGTCATAGAGGCTGAAATCACTATCCGTCTCGATCAGCGAAAAATCCAGCCCGAACTCGACATTGCGGCTCAGGAATGCCGGTTCCACGAAGCTGAGGTTATATTGGGCTGTGGATTCGGATGCGGAGACCTGCGCCGTGAGTTGCTGGCCGCGCCCCATGAAGTTGCGCTCGCTGAACCCGACACTGACGCCGACGCCCGAGTTGGTCGAATAGCTGGCGCCGAAAGACAATGAGCCGGTGGTGGTTTCCTCGACATTCACATCGACGACAACCTGGTCCGGGCGCGATCCTTCGCGCGCGTTCACATCGACGTCCGAGAAATACCTCAGAAGCCGGATCCGTTCGGCTGCTTCGCGGATCTGGCGCGGGTTGAAAGGATCCCCCTCGACCAGATCGAACTGACGGCGGATCACGCGATCAAGTGTCGTGGTGTTGCCCTCGATATCGATCCGCTCGACAAACACACGAGGACCACGCACCAGCACGAATTCAACGTCCAGCGTCAGGTCGCGATCATTGCGCGTGATCCGAGGCTCCACACGCAGGAAGTCGACGCCGTTCTTGATCGCCAGGCGCTCCATCCGCGTGATCGAGTCTTCGACCAGCGTGGGCGAATAGACCGCGCCATCACGCACCTTGAGAACGCTGTGATAGGCCTCGGGCTCGACATCGTTACGATCGCTGACGGTGGTTATCTCGCCAAAGCGGAACTGCTGGCCTTCCTGGATGTTGAAGGTCACGAAGTATCCGTCACGCCCGCGCGCCAGTTCGGCGTTGGTGCCGGTGACACGGAAATCGACATAGCCGCGCGAGTTATAGAAATCGGTCAGAAGCTGGCGGTCGAACTGGATGCGGTCCTCGACGAAGGTGTCACGCTCGATGATCGCGCGCAGAAGACCGGCCTGCTTGCTGTCGATCACGCGGCGCAGACGCCGATCCGAATAGGTGCGATTGCCGACGAAACCGATCCGCTTCACCTCGATCTTGCTGCCTTCGAAAATTTCAAAGACGAGGTCGACGCGGTTGTCGCTGCGGCGGATGATCTTCGGGCTGACACGTGCTGAGACGCGACCGTTTTGCGCAAGGGCCTCGGTCAGGGTCGCTGCGTCACGTTCGGCTTTGGACGGGCTGAAAACCTGGCGCGGCTGGCTGTCAATGAAGCCGCGCATGTCTTCGTCCTTCATGCGCCGGTTGCCTTCAAAGGCGATGCGGTTGATCGTGGGATATTCCGACACCTCGATATAGAGCTGCCCGCCACGCGGTTCGATGGTGACGCTTTCGAAAAGGCCGCTTCCAAGGATGCTCTGGTAGGCCTCGTTCAGCCGGGCGGCTGAAACCGTCTCGCCGCGCGCGATGCCGGCGTAATTGAGGATGGTGCCCGCCTCGATGCGCTGGTTGCCTTCGACGACGACATTGTTGAAGCGATAGGACTGGGCATTGGCGTTGCCCGGAAGGCCCATGATGGCCACCGTCAGCAGAGCGAGGCAGAACGCTCGGACAGCGATCAATACGCTTTGAGAGGAACCCGCGCGCAAGAGGCGACGGTGCTGCTCATTTCCCATGTCTTAAATACCCCAGTCAAACATCCCTGTTACTGATGTCAGTATCCGGTATGTCGAGCCTTGTCAAAACGCGGGGAGCAAGATTGCGGACAAAATTCACACCTATGCGACGGCGCATAGGGACGATCACAACGACCCGATAAAACCACCGGCCAGAAGCGCAACCAGAATCGTTGCCAGATAGAGAATCCGGTCCCAATTCAGGTTCACCAGCAGGCTCAGCCCACGGTATCCGCTTACTATATGTTGCATCATCAGTCCTTGACGGTTCTGTCTGCGCAAGAAGTGCACGTGGAATAAGGCAACAATCGGGGCGCAAATGAGGCAAAATCGTGGCGCGCCCTGCGCCCGCCGCGCCTTTTGGCCCCGGTTAACCCTGCGTCAGTGCTGCGCTGCTGACCGATCCGTCAGGGGCAGAAGATATCGTTGAGCAAAGCGAATCCCATCAGGCTGAGCACCAGAGCCAGACCTGCGGTCATCAGTATCCTGAGCGCTGTATCGCTCGGAGGTTTTCCGCTCACGGCCTCGTATGCATAGAACGCCAGGTGGCCACCATCGAGCACCGGGATCGGAAACAGGTTCAACAACCCGACTGCGGTCGAAAGGACGGCGATGAACCAAATGAAGCTTTCTGCGCCCTGGCTGGCCATTGCACCGGACACTTCGGCGATCCCGATCGGACCAGACATGTTGCAGCTGCTGATCGCGCCCGTGATCATGTGGTATAGGCCCGAAATGGACCCTTCAATGATACGCCACACCTGCACCGTCCCGCGTGACACGGCTTCAACCGGGCCAAGGCGTTCAGTCGCAGGTTCAAAGGCCAGCCCCCCGGCTATTCCGATGCGCCACTGGCTTTGGAAGCCGCCTTCGGATTGGGGTTCGTCCATTCGGCGCGGCGCCAAGGCGAAATCAAGCGTTTCGCCATCGCGCCAAACCTTGAGTTCAAGCGCCCTGCCCTCAGAACCTTCGACGATCTCCTTGAGTTCGGCAAAGCTGTGAATCGGGGTGCCGTCCACCGCGGTGATGACATCGCCCGCGCGCATGTTGATATCGAAAGCAGCTGATTGCGGTGCCAGCTGCGCCACCAGCGGAGGCATCGGATACGGCCCCTGCGCGGATACTTCACGTCCATCGCGCAGAACGCGATATTCCAGCAGAGGCTCGGCAGGCAGTTTTTCAATGAACGGGTCGAACTGATCCGATTCGCCGAACTCGGGCACTTCGATACCGGCGATGGCGATCAATTCGTCACCTTCCTGAAGTGTGATGCCTTCAGCCGGCAAAGGGTTCAGACTGCCAACGGCAAGCGGTTCGGCGACCTTGCCCTGGGTCATCATCACGGCCGTGAAAATCAGGATCGACAGCACGAAATTGAAGACTGGCCCGGCCGCAACCGTGGCGGTACGCGCCCAAAGCGGCGCTCCGGCCATTGTCTCGCGCCGTTCTTCGGATGTCATCGCGCGCACGTTCTCGCTGCTTTGTGCGCTCGCGGCGTCGGCATCACCCTTGAATTTGACGTATCCGCCGAAAGGCAGCAGCGCCACCTGCCATTGCGTGCCATGTTGATCCCGGCGCGACCAAAGAACCGGCCCGAACCCCAGCGAGAAGACCTCGGCCTTGATCCCGGACCAGCGTCCGACGATGTAATGCCCGTATTCATGCACCGCCACGATAGCGGAAAGAGCGACCACAAAGGCCAGCAAAGTCATGAAGATGCTGCCGAACTGCGGCAGAAAAGATATTGTATCCACGCCTGTTGTCCTATCTGTGCTGCTCTTTGACGACCCTGTCGGCACATACCCGTGACAGATGGTCCAGATGGGTCACACTATCAAGGCTGATCCCGGCATCAACCAGGCCTTTCTGAGCACAAAGCCGGGTCAGAACCTCTTCGACCACGCCGCTCATCGCCAGAAATCCGATGCGACCGGCGATGAAATGGTCAAGCGCGCGCTCCTTGGCGGCGTTGAAAACGGCGCCCGACAGCCCACGCTCTGCCATAACCTCGCGCGCCAGTCGCAGCGCGGGATAACGACCGGGATCGGGGGCGCTGAAGCTGAGTGACCCGATGGCCGCAAGGTCGAGCGCGGCAACCGGCAGCGCGCGGCGCTCGGGCCAGTTCAGCGCATAGCCGATGGCGTGGCGCATGTCGGGCGGGCCGACATGGGCCATCAGCGCTCCGTCGCAGAAACCGACGAGGGCATGGACCAGGGATTCAGGGTGGATCAGCACCTCGATCCGCTCGGGGTCGAGGTCGAAGAATTCGCGCGCCTCGATCATCTCGAGCGCCTTGTTGAACATCGAGGCGCTGTCAATCGTGATCCGCTGACCCATGGCCCAGTTCGGGTGGGTCGAGGCCTGTTCCACCGTGACCGACGCCAGTTGATCGCGCGGCCAGTCCCGAAAGGCGCCGCCGCTGGCGGTAATGATCACGCGGCGCACCGCGTCCATGCTTTCGCCGACAAGGGCCTGGAACACAGCCGAATGTTCACTGTCCACCGGCAGGATGCGTGCGCCGGATCGCGCAGCGGTCTCGATCATAAGCGGACCGGCCGCGACCAGTGACTCCTTGTTGGCCAAAGCCAGTGTCGCGCCCTGTTCGAGCGCCTTCAACCCCGGCGGCAGGCCCGCGGCGCCCACGATGGCCGACATGACCCAATCGGCAGGCCGCGCCGCGGCCTCGGTGATCGCTTGCGCGCCGGCGGCGGCCTCGATACCCGAGCCTTCAAGCGCTGTACGCAGATCGTCCAGCAGATCGTCATGGGCCGTGACGGCGAGCTGCGCACCGCTGGCACGTGCATCCTTTGCAAGCTGCGCGATATTGCGCCCGCCGGTCAGCGCGACCACCTCGAAGAGGTCCGGTTCTCTTGCGATCAGGTCAAGCGTGCTCTGCCCGATCGACCCCGTGGCACCAAGAATCGTGATCCGCCTCATGGCAGCCCCGGCATCAGCGACGCCAGCCACAGCACCATCACCATCGCGGACGCGCCCAGCATGGCGTCAAAGCGGTCCAGCACGCCGCCATGCCCCGGAATAAGGTCAGAGCTGTCCTTGACCCCGCAACGCCGCTTGATGGCGCTTTCGGCGATATCGCCCAACTGACCGGCGAAGCCCACCAGCATCGATACAACCACAAGTCCCGCACCTGCCATCAACGGTTCAGACATAAGCAGGCCTACGAGGCCAGCGCCGACCCAGCCCGCCAGAGTGCCGGACCATGTTTTCTTGGGGCTGACGCGGGGCCAGAATTTCGGCCCCCCCATCATGCGGCCAGCAAAATATCCCGCTACATCCGAAACAATCACCACCAGCACAAGCCAGACCATCCAGCCGAATCCGGCCTCCTGTCGCAATTGCGCCGTGACGTAGCATCCCAGCAGAATCCAGAGCGCGAAAAGTATATGCAGTCCTTTGTCGCGCGGCGCCTGCCCGGTGCCGACAAGAGCTGCGGCGGCCAGCACGGGCAGAACCACGATGCCCGGCAAAACAAGCGCGAGCGCGAGCGCTATGGCGCCGAGAACGCCCGATGCGACGGGGCCCGGTGACTCTGACATGCGGGCGGCTTCCCAGATCATCAGCCCGGCAAGGGCGCAGATCAGCCCATTGAACAGCCAGCCCCCAACCCAGATCGCACCAGCGCCAACACCAGCCATCGCAAGCCCCGAAAGCACGCGCGGTGCAAGATCGGACCATCGTGCCTGCTCACTCATGCGGACGCGGCTCCGAACCGCCGTTCGCGCGCGCCATAACTGCGCAGCACATCGGTAAAGATCGCGCGGGTGAAATCGGGCCAAAGCGTATCGATGAATTCGTATTCGGAATAGGCCGACTGCCAGAGCAGAAAATTCGAAATCCGCGCCTCACCGCTGGTGCGGATGACCAGATCGGGATCGGGCAGCACGCAGGTATCAAGATAGCGCGGTAACGTTTCCTGATCGACCTTGGCCGGGTCGAGGGTGCCATCCGCCACATCCTGCGCCAGCCGCCGTGTGGCGCGGGCAACCTCGTCGCGACCACCGTAGTTCAGCGCGATCGTCAGGTTGAGACGGGTGCAATGGCTGGTCATCTCCTCGGCTTCGTCCATCAGGTCCTGCAAGGGTTTGTCGAGCCGGGTGCGGTCGCCAATGAAGCGCACGCGCACGTTTTCCTTCACGAATTCCCGCATTTCCTTGACGATATAGCGCCGGAAGAGCGCCATCAAACCAGAGACTTCGGTCTGGGTGCGTTTCCAGTTTTCGGTCGAGAAAGCAAAGATCGTCAGGTAGTCGACGCCCAGATCCGGGCATGCACTGACGATTTCGCGCACACGGCGCGCGCCAGCGTGATGGCCGAACAGGCGCGGACGTCCGCGCGCCTGCGCCCACCGGCCATTGCCGTCCATGATGATCGCAACATGGCGCGGTCCGCAGGTGTCTGGGCTTTTCCTTGCCATGTCGCCGTCCTCGCGCTTCAGACCTGCATGATCTCGGCCTGCTTGCCTTCAAGGGCTTCGTCCACCTGATGAGTGAACTTGTCGGTCAGTTCCTGTACCTCGGTTTCCCAGAACTTCTGGTCATCTTCCGACATGCCATCGGCCTTGGCCTTCTTGATCCGGTCCATGCCGTCGCGGCGCACATTGCGCACAGAGACGCGCGCATGTTCGGCATATTGCGCGGCGACCTTGCTCAGTTCCTTGCGGCGCTCCTCGTTCAGCTCGGGGATCGGCAGCATGATGATCGTGCCGTTGAGCTGCGGGTTGATCCCAAGGCCGCTGTCGCGGATCGCCTTCTCGGTGGCGTTCACCAGCGACTTGTCCCAGACGTTGATCGTTACCATCCGGGGTTCGGGCACATTGACGGTGCCGACCTGGTTGATCGGGGTTTTCTGGCCATAGGCCTCCACCATCACCGGCTCCAGCATCGACGCCGAGGCGCGCCCTGTCCGCAAAGAGGCGAATTCCGTCCGCAACGCGCTCATCGCGCCTTCCATTCGCCGTTCCAGATCGGCCACGTCAAGTTCGAACTCATCAGCCATGTTCCGTCTTCCTTCTCGCGGGTCTTGCGTTCTGTCGTTCTCTTTTGCCTCAACCATGCACGGTTGTATAGGTACCGTTGCCGGCGAGTATCCCCTTGAAGCCCCCCGGTTCATCCAGGCTGAAGACGATGATCGGCAGGTTGTTGTCGCGGGCAAGCGCGATGGCGCTGGCATCCATCACCTTGAGATGCTGGGCCAGAACCTCGTCATAGGTGACGCGCTCGAAACGCTTGGCGTCGGGGTTGGTCAGCGGGTCCTTGTCATAGACACCATCCACCTTGGTGCCCTTGAAGATCGCCTCGCAGGCCATCTCGTTGGCGCGCAGCGTTGCGGCAGTGTCGGTGGTGAAATACGGGTTGCCGGTGCCTGCCGCGAAGATGCAGACGCGCTTTTTCTCAAGGTGGCGCACCGCGCGGCGGCGGATATAAGGCTCGGCCACCTCGTCCATGCGGATCGCGCTGATGACGCGGGTGAAGACGCCCAGCTTCTCCATCGCGCTCTGCATCGCCAGCGCGTTCATCACTGTCGCCAGCATTCCCATGTAATCGGCCGTGGTGCGCTCCATCCCCTGGGCGCTGCCCGCAAGGCCCCGGAAAACGTTGCCACCGCCGATAACCATGCAGATCTCGACCCCGAGATCATGCACGGATTTCACCTCTCGCGCGATCCGTTCGACTGTCGGCGGGTGCAAGCCATAACCCTGGTCCCCCATCAACGCCTCTCCGGATATCTTCAGAAGGACGCGATTGAACCTGGTTTCGGGGGCGGGGGTGTCGGACATCGGGGGGCTCCATGCAGGTTCCGGGTCGCGCGCAAAATGTAGTAAAACTCGGCCGTGTTCAATCACCGAAACCGGTCTTGCGGGCGATTTGCATGGCTGCCTCTCGCATCGGTGCGCGAATTCGCCTATCTCACAGGGCGATGAGCACCCTGCCCGATATCCCGTGCGACCGCCCGGTCCTGATCGCTGGGCCGACCGCGTCCGGAAAATCCGCCCTTGCGTTGCGCTTGGCGCGGCGTGATGGCGGCGTGATCGTCAATGCCGACGCGATTCAGGTCTATGAGAACTGGCGCATCCTGACCGCACGCCCCTCGCCGCAAGACGAGGCCGTCGCGGAGCACCGTCTTTACGGCCATGTTCCGCGGGACGCAGACTATTCCGCAGGCCATTGGCTGCGCGAGGTCAAGCCGCTGCTCAAGGGGTCCGCGCGTCCGATCATTATCGGCGGCACCGGGCTTTACTTCACCGCCCTGACCGAGGGGCTTGCCCCGATCCCGCCTACACCGCCCGACATCCGCGACTCTGCCGACGCATTGCTGCGCGAAAGCGGGTTGCCCGCGCTGCTCGATGATCTCGATCCCATCACCATGGCGCGGATAGACAAACGCAATCCGATGCGGGTGCAGCGCGCCTGGGAGGTCCAGCGCACTACAGGGCGCGGTCTTGCGGCGTGGCAGGACGAGACGCCAGCCCCAGCCTTGGCGCTCAGGGATTGTGCCGCGCTGCTGGTTGATGCGGACAAGGACTGGCTCAACGCCCGCATTGCGCGCCGGTTCGATGCGATGCTGGCCGAGGGCGCACTTGAAGAGGCACGCGCCAACCTGGCCGACTGGGATCCGTCCCGCCTTTCCTCCAAAGCGATCGGTGCGCCGGAGCTGATCGCGCATCTTCAGGGCCACATGACTCTGGATGCGGCCCGCGACGCGGCCACCATCGCCACCCGCCGATTCGCCAAGCGCCAGCGCACTTGGTTCCGCGCCCGAATGCGGGACTGGCACAAGATCAGCGCAGAGACGCTTTGACATTTTCAACAATCATCCCTGTTATACATGTATTTTTTCACCTATAATATCATAAATGATGTTTTTCAGGTGTCGGCGTATGGTGCAAGATTATCCCAGAATAATGACCCTGGCCCAATGGACCGGGCCAGCGCGCTGGCAGGCGGAACTGCCCCACACTCGCGACCACCACGCTTTCCTCTGGATCACTCGCGGTCAGGGGCGATGCTTGCTTGAAGGGCTGCGACGAGGTGTGGGCGTTCACAACGCGCTGGTGATTCCGGCCGGCACGCTTTTCGCAACGGATCTGGGTAAGCAGGGGTTCGGCCTTGTCTGCACCATCCCGCCGGACGCGACCGTCCCGATGCCCGATACCGCACAGCAATTGCGCGTTCGTGATGCGCAGGCACAGGCTGAACTGGCCACGATCCTTGAATCGATGCAGCGAGAGGACAACACGCAGCGCCATTTCCACGACGAGGCGATGAGCGCATATGCTGCGCTTCTGGGGGTCTGGTTGCGCCGCACCATGATCGACGCGCCGACGCCACCCCGACCCCCTGCATTTGAGCGGCTGGTGCGCGCCTACGCCGCCCTGATCGAGCGCGACCACGCCAGCGGCAAGCCAATGGCCGATTACGCCGCTGCGCTCGGGGTCACGCCGACGCATCTGACCCGAACCTGCCGCACAGCAGCAGGCATGAGTGCAGCGCAGCTTCTGACGCAGCGTATCGTTCACGCGGCACGCATGTTGCTGGAGCAGTCAGACCGTCCGTTCAACCTTATTGCCGCAATGTTGGGGTTCCGCAGCGCCGCCTATTTTTCACGTTTCGTGCTGCATCACACCGGGGCGACCCCGACACAACTGCGCCGCAACGCAGGCGCGACCGAAGCCAAGACACCGGCATCGCCCACAACAACCTTTCGCGGTGTGGGTTGATATCTGGTCGGGCTCTATGTGTAATGAGCGCGACGCCCTGTCCTTTCTCCTCCGCAAGCCCGAAAGTGAGCCCTGAACATGTCATCTTTCCTGCATCCTTCAGCTCCCGGTCTTGCCCGCGCCCTCAAGGCGGGTCGCATGGGGCGGCGCGAGTTCATGGCGCGCGCCACCAGCCTAGGAATGAGCATCGCGGCGGCATCCACGCTCGTGGCGCTGCCCGCCCCTGCCCTTGCGCAGACGCGGATCGCACAGGGCGGCACATTGCGCATCCAGCAAAACGTCAAGGCGCTGGACGATCCGCGCACCTATGACTGGAGCGAGATGGGCAACCTGACACGCGGTTTCCTTGAATATCTGGTCGAATATGGCAGGGACGGTGCATTCCGGGGCATGCTGCTGACGTCGTGGTCGGTGAATGACGACGCGACCCGATACGTTCTCAATCTGCGTCCCGGTATCCAGTGGAATAACGGCGATCCCTTCACTTCGGAGGATGTCGTGCGCAATATTGCGCGCTGGTGTGACTCCACTGTGCCCGAAAACTCCATGTCGGGGCGGTTCCCCGGCCTCAGCGACCCCGATACCGGGCAGTTGCGCGATGGCGCGGTCGAAACGCCCGACAATCTGACCGTGATGCTGGAGCTCTCACAGCCGGATATCGCGCTCATCGCCAACATGTCGGATTACCCGGCTGCGATGATGCATGCCAGCTATACGGGCGGCGACCCGTTCGAGCACGGGATCGGCACCGGCCCATTTCGTCCGGTCAGCCTTGTTCCGGGCGAGCGATGTGTGCTCGAACGCCACCCGGATCACGACTGGTGGGGTTCCGAAGTGTTCGGCGGCCCCTATCTAGACCGGGTCGAGTTCCTCGATTTCGGCACCGACCCTGCCAACTGGGTGGCTGCGGCCGAGGCGGATGCGGTTGATCTGCTTTATGAAACTGTGGGCGATTTCATCGAGGTGATGGATGATATCGGCTGGACCGGCACCAGCACGCAAAGCGCGGCCACCGCCGTTATCCGCACCAATGCGCGTGCCGAAGTGAACGGCGAGACGCCGTATGACGATCCCCGGTTTCGCCGCGCCTTGGCGCTGGCCGTGAATAACGAGATCTGCCTGGAGCTGGGCTATGTGGCCGGGGGCAGCGTCGCCGCCAATCACCATGTCAGCCCGATCCATCCCGCTTACGCCGACATCGGCCCCGCGCCCTTTGACCCCGCGCAGGCGATATCCGACATCCGCGAACTTGGAATGGATGGATTCGAACTGGAACTGATCACGCTCGACGACGAATGGCAGCGCAACACCGGCGATGTGGTTGCAGCGCAGCTGAGCGATGCGGGGCTCTCCGTACGCCGCGCGATCCTGCCCGGAAAGAGCTTCTGGGAAAACTGGAAGGACTTTCCCTTCTCGCTGACCGAATGGAACCACCGACCACTTGAGGTGCAGGTGCTGAACCTCGCTTACCGTTCGGGCGCGCCCTGGAATGAAACCGGTTTTGCCAACCAGTCATTCGACGCGCTGCTCGATCAGGCGATGGCGCTGGCCGACCCCGAGGTCCGCCGCCCGGTGATTGCCCGGATCGAAGCCATCCTGCGCGAGGAGGGCGTTATCATTCAGCCGTTCTGGCGCGCGCTTTTCAATCACCATAACGGGCAATTGGTGAATGCCGAGCGCCATCCGGCCAATGAAATTCATCTCTATCGGATCGGATTCGCGGCCTGACGCTGGCGCCGCGCATGGCGGCGGGTCCGGTCAGCTTCCCCAGATGATCCGCACGTAATTGCGCGTCTCTTCGAATGGGGGTACGCCGCCGTATTTTTCCACGGCTTTGGGCCCTGCATTATAGGCAGCCAGAGCCAGCCGCCAGGAACGGAATGTCCGGTATTGCTCGGCCAAGTAGCGGGCACCGCCGTCAAGGTTCTCGTAAGGGTCATGCGGATTGACCCGCAACCCCCGCGCCGTGCCGGGCATCAACTGCGCCAGTCCGATCGCACCCTTGTGTGAAAGCGCCTTGTCATTCCAGGCCGATTCCTGCTGCACCAGCTTCAGGAACAGGTCCTGAGGCACACCGTGCCGTCTGGCGGCATCCTTGGCCATCTGAAGATAATGCCCGCGATACTCGCCGCTGTAGCCCCGCGCCGGGCTGTCGCCCCACTTGGTCGGGGTATGCACCTTTTGCGGCTGCAGGCGCACGGAATTGTTGTATTGCTGTCGTGCACGGTTATCCAGAACCCCGGTCTGGGATTTGAACAACGTGCTTCGGTTCTTAGTCGACAGCACATCCGCAGACGCCGCCAAAGGCATGACCAGCGCCGTCGCGACAAGCGCAATCGTGAAATATCGCATTCGCCTCTCGTCCCCCGCAGCGTTCTCGTTGCGGCGCACTATACCTGAAACGAGTCCGATTTCCAGATTCAACCGAAGTTCGGCCCACTTCGGCGCTTGAGCGCCGGTGCTTTCGCGGGAAAGCCGCGCCCTTTCGGAAAATTTTAAACTTTCCTTCATCCCCTCGTGATGGTGTAACGCTTGCAGCAACGCGAAAACACATCTTGAAGGAGGTCACGATGGCCGGCTCAGTGAACAAGGTAATTCTCATCGGCAATCTTGGCCGTGACCCCGAGGTCCGGACATTCCAGAACGGCGGCAAGGTCTGCAACCTGCGTATCGCCACATCCGAAAACTGGAAGGACCGTAACACCGGTGAGCGTCGCGAACGCACCGAGTGGCACAGTGTCGCGATCTTCAACGAGGCGCTCGTGCGTCTGGCAGAGCAATATCTGCGCAAGGGGTCCAAGGTCTATCTCGAAGGCAAGCTTGAAACCCGCAAATGGCAGGATCAGTCGGGTCAGGACCGCTACAGCACCGAAGTCGTGCTGCGCCCCTATGCGGGTGAAATGACCTTCCTTGATGGCCGCGGTGACGGCGGTGGCAGCGGCGGTGGCGGCGACACCGGCCAGGGTGGCGGCTATGGCGGCGACTACGGCGGCGGACCCTCGCAGGAAGGACCATCGGGCGGGCCTTCGCGCGATATCGACGACGAGATCCCGTTCTGATCGCGCCCAACACGCGACGCGATGTCAGGCCGCTCCACAGGGGGCGGCCTTTTCATTTCAGAACCAGCAGCGTCATTAGGGCCAGCAACGGAAGCAACGCGGGCCCCACCACAAGCGCCACCCCCAACAGGGTCAGCCGCGCGCTCGGCGCACAATGCCCCAGCACGGTCTTTCGCTTCTGTTTCATTCGCCGATTAACGCGGCTTTAGGTTTTCATTCCGTTAATGACAGGATGGATTTCACCTTTGGATCGCGCCCGCAGCCTCCCGGCTCCTGCGCCTTGCAGCAGCATCCCTTATATGGTCGCGCGCTGGCGGCCCATGCGGGGCAGATCGTCGCCTTTCACGCCAGCGATAAAGGGCGCGTGCAGGCAAGCGCACAGATCCTGCAACGCCGCTTCGGGCCGTTGCGTGTCTGTTACCTTCCTCGCGGCCCCGTCTGGGCGCCGGAAATCGACGACAGATCCCGCGCGCTGATCCTGAACGCACTGCTCCGCGCCCTTCCCCCGGCTATTTGGATCGCCGCCCCGGAAAGCACCGGGGACAGTGACCATTATCGCTCGGCAGGTTTTCGCGCAGTCATGACGCCGCAACACATGGCAGAAATGGATCTGACCCGCCCGCAATCCCAAAGGCTGAGCCAGCAACACGGGAAATGGCGCAATCGACTCCGCCGCGCGCAAGGCGGCGGGCTTGACATTGTCTCGCGCCAGTTTGACCCGCTGTGCGACCTGCCTTTGCTGCGGCGCGAAGCCGCACAGCGGCGCGCGCGCGGCTATGCCGCCCTGCCGCAGGAATTCGCACTGTCCTGGGCGCGCTGCGCGCCTGATGCGACAAGGCTGTTTCTTGCACGGCACGACGGCCAGACCCTTGCGTTCATGCTGTTCCTGCTTCACCCTCCTTTCGCGACCTATCACATCGGCTGGACGGGGCCCGTGGGTCGCGCGCTCTCGGCCCATAACCTGTTGTTGTGGGAGGCAGCGAACTGGCTGGCGGCGCAGGGCCACAGGCGGCTTGACCTGGGGCTTGTCGATACATCTGGCGCGCCCGGCCTTGCCCGGTTCAAGCTCGGCAGCGGCGCGAAACCTCGCCCGCTCGGCCCTGCCATGCTAAGGGTTACGGGACCGATGCGCCGCATTCCCCGCCGCTCTTGGGCTGCTGGCGATTTGCCTCTGGCCTTTCGGTCGCTCTGCCTATAGGGCGCTGTGAAACTTTCCCGGGAACGGACGAACATGGACCTGCGCAACATCGCGATCATCGCTCACGTCGACCACGGCAAAACCACGCTGGTCGATGAACTTCTCAAGCAATCCGGCGCCTTCCGCGCCAATCAGGCCGTAGACGAGCGCGCCATGGATTCCAACGACCTGGAGCGCGAGCGCGGCATCACCATTCTTGCCAAAGCCACCAGCGTCGAGTGGAAGGGGACCCGCATCAATATCGTCGACACCCCCGGCCACGCGGATTTCGGCGGCGAAGTCGAGCGGATCCTGAGCATGGTTGACGGGGTCGTCCTGCTTGTCGATGCCGCCGAAGGCCCGATGCCGCAAACCAAATTCGTGACCTCCAAGGCGCTGGCGCTTGGCCTGCGCCCGATCGTCGTCCTCAACAAGGTCGACAAGCCCGATGCCGAACCCGATCGCGCGCTGAACGAATGTTTCGATCTTTTTGCCAATCTTGACGCCAGCGAAGACCAGCTCGATTTCCCGCATATGTATGCCTCCGGGCGCTCGGGCTGGGCCGATGCCGAGCTCGACGGCCCGCGCAAGGATCTTTCGGCGCTGTTCGAACTGGTCGTGAATCACGTGCCCCCGCCGCGCCAGCAGGCCCGCGCGAATGATGACTTCCGCATGCTTGCCACCACGCTCAGCGCCGACCCCTTCGTCGGTCGCATCCTGACGGGGCGGGTGGAAACCGGCCGCCTCAAGGTGGGCCAGACTGTCCAGTCGATCAGCCGGATCGGCCAGAAGATCGAACAGTTCCGCGTCACCAAGATCCGCGCCTTCCGCGGCCTCGGCCAGCAGGATATCGACGAGGCCGTCGCCGGTGACATCGTCAGCATCGCCGGCATGCAGAAAGCCAACGTTGCCGACACGATCTGCGCGCTGGCGGTGGAAGAGCCGCTTGAGGCGCAGCCCATTGACCCGCCGACCATCTCGGTGACCTTTGGCATCAACGACAGCCCGCTGGCCGGGCGCGACGGCAAAAAGGTGCAATCGCGCGTCATTCGCGACCGTCTGATGAAAGAGGCCGAATCGAATGTCGCCATTCGTGTGAGTGACACGCCGGGCGGCGAGGCATTCGAGGTGGCTGGCCGCGGCGAACTCCAGATGGGGGTGCTGATCGAGAACATGCGCCGCGAGGGTTTTGAACTCAGCATCTCGCGCCCGCAGGTGCTGATGCGTGAGGATGCCGACGGCAATCGGGTGGAACCGATCGAGGAAGTGACCATCGACGTCGATGATGAATATTCCGGCGCCGTGATCGAAAAGATCACCGGCACGCGCAAGGGCGAACTGGCCGAGATGAAACCTGCCGGTGCGGGCAAGACCCGGATCATCGCGCTTGTCCCCTCGCGCGGGCTGATCGGCTATCAGGGCGAATTCCTCACCGATACGCGCGGCACCGGTGTTCTGAACCGCGTTTTTCATGGCTGGGCACCCTACAAGGGAACGATCCCCGGTCGTCGCGCCGGCGTGCTGATTTCAATGGAAGACGGGGAATCGGTGGCCTATGCGCTCTGGAATCTCGAAGAGCGCGGGCGCATGTTCATCGGCGCGCAGGCCAAGGTCTATCAGGGCATGATCATCGGCGAGCACAGCCGCGAGAACGATCTCGAGGTGAATCCGCTCAAGGGCAAGAAATTGACCAACGTGCGCGCCTCCGGCACCGATGATGCCGTGCGCCTGACCACGCCGGTCACCATGAGCCTCGAAGAGGCCATCGCCTATATTGACGACGATGAACTCGTCGAGGTCACGCCGAACGCCATACGACTGCGCAAACGCCATCTTGACCCGCACGAGCGCAAACGGGCGGCGAAAACCGCCTAGGGCGAAATCTTTATCCGATCGATCACCTCAAGCTCGCCGCCATCCGTGCGGCGGGCGACGATGATCTCTCCCGATCCGGCGAAGTTTCCGGTCAATGCGCTGATATTGACCTGGTGAGACACCAGCAGAAGCCGGGCGTCTGGCGCTTGTGCCGCGATCAACTCCAGCGTTTCAGCTGTCTGCGCCGCGCGATCTCCGCGCCCTGCAAAGAACGAGTTGAGCGCGGGCTGTTCCACGATTTCACCAAGATCAAGCAGGTCCGCCGTCTCGCGTGCGCGGCACCACTGGCTTGACCAGAGTGCATCGAAGGTAACACCCGCCGCGCGTATCGCCTGACCGATGCGGCGCGCCTGTTCGCGGCCCCGAGCATCAAGGTTGCGTTGCGTTGAACACTCGGCCAGGTCGAACCCCGGCGGATCGCCGGTACCCGGCGCCAGCGCGTGACGCATCAGCGCCACCACGCCCGGTTGGTCGAGCGAGGACATGTCCTGCGACCTTGCCTCGAAGGGCAAGGAAAGCGCAAGGATGACCAACAACAGCCGCATAGACGCCCCTCCTGCACCCAAGCCTAGCGCAGAGATGCGCCGCGTCCAGTCATGGGGCGCCATAGGTTCAGAACGACACGGTCAATCGCAGGGAATTTCCTGCATCACCTCATACGCTTCCTTGAGCAGCGTTTTCTCCTCTCGGAACACGGGGGCGTATTCGATCAACTCGATCCGACCGTTGCGCTTCACGTATTTGCGCTCGGCGTCCTTGATCTTGATTTTCTTGACACTGTACTGCGCCGGGACATGAACCTTTTGAAAACACCCGATCAGCTTGGGGTCCTGGGCATGGGCCGTCCCCGCCGCCATCAGGGCGCAGGTCAAAAACAACACTCTTTTCATCTCGTTACTCCACTCGTTACATCGCAGGATATGCTGCGCAGAACCATGGCATTACGATTTGACTCAAATAGGGCGCGGCTTGGTCCAAAGAATGACAACTAAGACCTGGCACCCGGAAGAATGAAGAAGGCCCCGGAACATCCGGGGCCTTCGCTTTGATCACGGTGGACAGGCCGCCGTCTCAGTTCTTCGGTGCGATACAGGCTTCCTTGCGCATGATCCAGTGGGCGTCATGCGTCTTGGTCTTCACTTCCTTGTAGACCGGCGCATAGTACACCTTCACCATTTGGCCGTTCCGGTGCTCCCATGCTGTGCGCGAGGATTTCACCTTAACTTCGGTGACGTCGTACTGGGCTGGACTCCAGACTTTGCCATAGCATTCCACGACTTGACCTTCCCAAGCCAGTGCAGGGACACTGAAAAGGCTTGCGACGGAGAAAGCAGCGGCAGCAAAAAGCGTTCTCTTCATAGTTAACTCCACTCATTACATTAACACGTTTAAGGTTAACTCACATCGGCGGAAAATCGCACATCGACCGCGGATTTTTTTTAGGCTTGACGGCAGATAAACATGAGAAAAATCGCAAGACCGGCGGTTTCGTGTCCTGTTCGCCACAGTTTTGCCACTATTCGCGAGGTTGCCGTAACGACGTCTATCGAGCCATCAGAAACAGTCGCTCGGAACTAAGGTTATCGTTTCTTCTTTGGAAATTCGGCCTTCTCGAATCACGCTAAGAAATGCCGCGCCTACTCGCTGGTCTCGACAATCAGCAGTTCGCGTTCAGAGGCGCCGCGCGCATGGCTCAGCGCCTCTTGGTATTCGGGGCTGTGATAGCAGGTCTCGGCGGCTTCGACGCTTGGAAAGCGCGCCACAACGTTGCGCGCGCGTTCCTTACCCTCTAGTTGAACATAGCGCCCGCCACGGGCAATGAACTGCCCGCCATGCTTCGCGATGGCAGGCCCCGCCAGCGCGGCATAGCGGCCATAGGCCTCCTCGTCGGTGACGGTCACATGGGCAATCCAGAGTGCTGGCATGGTCAAATCCCTTCCACGATAACGATGTCACGCTGAGAGCTGCGCAGCGCGATCGGCAGGATGTCACGATATTCGGGCGACTGATACCAGGCCAATGCCTGTTCCCGGCTGGGAAAGGCGATGATCACGTGGCGACCCGGCCCGTCGCCTTCGACAAAGCTTTGCTCGCCACCCTTGACGAGAAATTTGCCGCCCGCTTTTTCGGCCAGGGCGACTGTCTTGCTGGCATATGCCTGGTAATCCTCGGGGTCGGTCACGTCGATCCGCGCAATCAGATAGGCGGTCATTCCGCGCTCTCCTGATTCTCCAGGACCGTTTCGGCGGCCTTGATCGCGGCGTCGGCGTTGCTTGCATCGCGCCCGCCCCCTTGGGCCATGTCCGGGCGCCCGCCCCCGCCCTTGCCGCCCAGTTTGGGCGTCGCCGCGCGCACCAGATCAACCGCCGAGATCCGGTCGGTCAGATCGTTGGTGACACCCGCCGCGACGGCCGCCTTGCCATCGGCCTCGGCAATCAGCAGCACCGCGCCCGATCCGACCCGTGTCTTGTGCTCGTCGATAAGCGCGGGAAGATCCTTGCCTGATACGCCGCTGAGCACTTGCGCCAGGAACTTCACCCCACAAATTTCGTGCGGCTCGGCGGCACCCGTCTGACCGCCCCCCCCGGCCATGGCCAGTTCGCGGCGTAGTTGCGCCACTTCATTGGCAAGCTGGCGGCGCTCGTCCATCAGCGACTTCACACGGGGAACCAGATCCTCGGGCCGGGTCTTCAACTCGCCCGCCAGCGCATCAACGCGTTTGGCTTGCGCGCTCAGGTAATTCAGCGCGGCCTGCCCGGTCAGGGCCTCAATCCGGCGCACACCCGAACTTGACGCCTGATCTGCGGTCACGATGCAAAGCCCGATATCACCGGTCTGGCGCACATGGGTGCCGCCGCAAAGCTCGATCGAATAGGTCCGCCCATCCATGCCCTTGCCCGAGCCATCCTGCGTGCCCATCGACACCACGCGCACCTCGTCGCCGTATTTCTCGCCGAACAGGGCCTGCGCACCCAGTTCGCGGGCATCGTCGGGGGTCATGATCCGGGTCTCGACCGGCGCGTTCTGGCGGATAAAGGCGTTCACGTCGCCCTCCACCTGCGCGAGTTCCTCATCGCTCAGCGGCTTGGCATGGCTGAAGTCGAACCGCAGACGGTCGGGCGCGTTCAGGCTGCCGCGCTGCGCGACATGATCGCCAAGTGTTTCGCGCAGAGCCTCGTGCAGCAGGTGCGTGGCCGAATGGTTGGCGCGAATGGCGCTGCGACGGGTATGATCCACCTCAAGCTGCGCGGCCTCGCCAGTTGCGATCGTCCCGCTGGTCACTTCGGCGATATGGATGAACACGCCCGCCACTTTTTTCGTGTCGGTGATGCGCGCACTGCCGGCATCTGTCTTGAGCACTCCGCTATCCCCGACCTGGCCGCCAGATTCGGCATAGAACGGTGTCTGGTTCAGCACGATCTGAACCTCCACGCCGCTATCTGCCGTGTCGACGGGCTTGCCGTCGCGCACCAGGGCCGTGATCTGCCCTTCCGCGATCTCGGTGTCGTAGCCAAGGAAATCGGTCGCGCCAGTCTTGTCGGCGATGTCATACCAGATCGTCGCATCGGCCGCCTCGCCGGAACCGCTCCAGGCAGCACGCGCCTTGGCCTTCTGCTCGGCCATGGCCGCATCAAAGCCCTCGATATCCACCACGCGGCCCATTTCGCGCAATGCATCCTGCGTCAGGTCCAGCGGAAAGCCGAAGGTGTCGTAAAGCTTGAACGCAGCTTCACCGGGCAAAGGCGCCCCATCCGAGAGCTTGCCAAGCTCGTCGTCAAGCAGCCGCAAACCCCGCTCCAGCGTCTGGCGAAAGCGCGTCTCTTCAAGGTTCAGCGTCTCTTCGATCAGGGCCTGGGCGCGGCCAAGCTCCGGGAAGGCCTGCCCCATCTGGGTCACAAGGCTGGGCACGAGGCGATACATCACCGGATCCTGCGCGCCCAAGAGGTGCGCGTGGCGCATCGCGCGGCGCATGATCCGTCGCAGGACATAACCGCGCCCCTCGTTAGAAGGCATCACACCGTCGGCGATCAGGAACGACGTCGAGCGCAGGTGATCGGCGATCACCCGGTGATGCACATTGCCCGGCCCGTCCGGCGCGCCATCGGTGATGTTGGCACTGGCCTCGATCAGGGCGCGCAGCAGGTCGGTGTCGTAATTGTCATGCTTGCCCTGAAGCAGCGCGCCGATCCGCTCAAGCCCCATGCCGGTGTCGATCGACTGCATGTCCAGATCGCGCTGCGTGCCGTCCTCGAAACGCTCGTTCTGCATGAAAACGAGGTTCCAGATCTCGATGAAACGGTCGCCATCTTCCTGCGGGCTGCCCGGCGGGCCACCCCAGATATCAGGGCCGTGATCGTAGAAGATTTCTGTGCAGGGGCCGCAGGGGCCGGTCGCCCCCATGGACCAGAAATTATCGTCCGTTGCGATGCGGATGATCCGATCGTCGGGCAGGCCGGCATATTTCTTCCAGATATCGGCGGCCTCGTCATCGGTGTGATAGATCGTGACCAGCAGCTTGGACTTGTCGATCCCGAAATCTTTGGTCAGCAGATCCCAGGCATAGGGAATCGCCTGTTCCTTGAAATAATCACCGAAGCTGAAATTGCCCAGCATCTCGAAAAAGGTATGATGGCGCGCGGTGTAGCCGACATTGTCGAGATCGTTATGTTTGCCCCCTGCCCGCACGCATTTCTGGCTGGTCGCGGCGCGCGTGTAGTCGCGGTGCTCGACCCCGGTAAAGAGGTTCTTGAACTGCACCATCCCCGAGTTGGTGAACATCAGCGTGGGATCGTTGCGCGGCACCAGCGGAGAGCTTTCGACGATCTGATGGCCGTTCCTGTCAAAGAAGTTCAGAAAGGTTGAGCGGATTTCGTTCAGCGTGGGCATCTGGGTCTCGTTCTTTTTCGGGGCTTTTGACCTTGCGTTGTGCAGCTTTATCCACGGCCAGCGCCGGTGTCCACAGCAAGAAAAGGCCCGGGCGCTAACTGCGCCCGGGCCCGATTGCACCCAATACCCTCAGCCGAAAGCGTTCAGGCTTCCAGGATATCGTCGCCACCCTCGCCTTCGCCGCCGGACTTGCCCTCGGGCATGTCGAATTCCAGCCCATGTGCGGCGCGGATCTTGTCCTCGATCTCAAGGGCGATCTGCGTGTTGTCCTTGAGGAACTGTTTCACGTTCTCGCGGCCCTGGCCGATCCGCTCGTCGCCATAGCTGAACCAGCTGCCAGATTTCTCGACCACACCGGCCTTGACGCCAAGATCCAGCAATTCGCCGGTCTTCGAGATACCCTCGCCATACATGATGTCGAATTCCACCTGCTTGAAGGGCGGTGCGACCTTGTTCTTGACGACCTTGACGCGGGTGGCATTGCCGACAACCTCGTCCCGGTCCTTGACCGCGCCGATACGGCGGATGTCGAGGCGCACCGAGCTGTAGAATTTAAGTGCATTGCCGCCGGTCGTGGTTTCGGGGCTGCCGAACATCACGCCGATCTTCATGCGGATCTGGTTGATGAAGATCACGGTGCATTTGCTGCGGCTGATCGAGCCGGTCAGCTTGCGCATCGCCTGGCTCATCAACCGGGCCTGCACGCCGACGCTGGAATCGCCCATCTCACCTTCGAGTTCGGATTTCGGGGTCAGGGCGGCGACCGAGTCGACCACCACCATGCTGACCGCGCCCGAGCGCACCAGCGTGTCCACGATTTCCAGCGACTGCTCCCCGGTGTCGGGCTGTGAAATCAGCAATTCGTCAAGGTCCACACCCAGTTTCCTGGCATAGACCGGGTCCAGCGCATGTTCGGCGTCGACAAAGGCGCAAACCCCGCCCTTTTTCTGCTGTTCGGCGACACAATGCAGCGTGAGCGTGGTCTTGCCCGAGCTTTCGGGGCCGTATATCTCGACGATGCGGCCATTGGGCAGGCCACCAATTCCAAGAGCGATATCCAGCCCCAGGGAGCCGGTCGACGTGGCCTCGATATCGGCGACCGGATTGTCCGACCCCATCTTCATGATCGAGCCCTTGCCGAACTGGCGTTCGATCTGCGCAAGCGCGCTGTCGAGCGCTTTCTGCTTGTCCGCGTTCTTCTTGCTGTCCATGGTCAAAAGATCTGCCGTTGCCATTGTTCCGGTCCCTTATTTCACACCCTGTTTCGGGCGGCAATCACTGCCTGTGTTCACCTCTTGTTCCACGAGATATGAAGACAAAGAGAGAACATTTCAAGATAATTGTTCACACGCCCCAGTTTTTCGCGCAGAGATGAAGATGTCGTTAACGCGCGGCGGATTGGTTCGGTTGCTGTCGGAAAGGTGCGCAAATGCTCGTGTTTTCAAAGGCCAGGCTGGTGTTCCTCTCGGTGCCGAAGACCGGCACCACCGCCTATCAGACCGCGCTTGCGCCGCATGCGGCGATGGTGGTGAGCGACCCGCCCGAGCTCAAGCATGCGCCGGTATTTCGCTACAACCGCTTCTTTCGGCCCGCCCTCGAAAAGTTCATAGGCGCTCCGCTCGATGTGTTGGCGGTCATGCGTGAACCCGTCGACTGGCTGGGAAGCTGGTATCGGTATCGCCGCAGACCCTTCATGAAAGGCCAGCGCAACGCGACCCATGACGTTGATTTCGACGGGTTCGTCGACGCCTATACCAAGGGCGAGAAACCGTCTTTCGCCAATGTCGGGTCACAAGCGAAATTCCTCGAGCCCCAAAAGAACGGGACCGCAGTCACGCATCTTTTCCGCTACGAGGACCAGGCCGGTCTAAAGGCCTTTCTGCAAGAGCGGCTGGAACTTGACTTTGAAACGCCCCAGGAGAACGCCTCGCCCGCAATGGCGCTGGAGCTTTCTGACGCGACCGCGGACAAGATGCGCCGCAAATGCGCCGCTGAGTTCGCCCTATGGGAAGGGATAGGCGCAGACGGGGCCTATCGCCCGCTGCCAAAGGACTGACGTCGTCGGGCCGGTTCAACCCATCTGGCGCTGCACGGTCTCGGTCAGTTCCGTCAGCGAAAAGGGCTTTGGCAGGAAAACAGAATTCGGAATCGCCTTTTGCGCATCTCCGAATGTCTCTTCGGCATAGCCCGAAACAAAGACCACATGCACATCCGGGCGGCCCTTGAGCGCCTGCGCCACCCAGCTCGGCCCATCGATTCCCGGCATGACCACGTCGCTGACAAATACATCAACCTTCAGTTCGGGGTCTTTCAGCAGTTTGAGCGCATCCTCGCCCGACTCCGCCTCGAGAACGGTGTAGCCGCGCAATTGCAGCGCGCGGCTGGCAAAGGCGCGCACCGGGGCTTCATCCTCGACCAGCAGCACGACGCCATCGGCCCGCGCTTTGCCCGCGACGCTGGTCTCGGGTTCCTCCAGCGGCTCGTCGGGGGAATCATGGGCAGGCAGCAGCAATTGAAAGGTCGTGCCCGCGCCCACCACACTGTCGACAAAGATGAAGCCACCTGTCTGCTTGATGATTCCATAGGCCGTCGAGAGGCCAAGGCCCGTGCCCTCGCCCGGGCGTTTGGTGGTCACGAATGGTTCGAACACCTTTTGCAGCTTGTCGGCGGGTATGCCAACCCCTTCGTCGATCACGCGAACCGACACATAGCGCCCCACGGGCACCACCGCGCGCCCGCGCCGCATTGGCTGCACCAGATCAAGGTTTTCCGTGACGATGCGGATATCGCCGCCCTCGGGCATGGCATCGCGCGCGTTGACCACCAGATTCATCAGCACCTGTTCAAGCTGCCGCTTGTCGGCGCGGATCCTGAACAGCATCGGGTCGTGGCTCAGTGCCAGCATCACCTTTTCGCCCACCAGGCGATTCAGCAGGTGGGTCAGATCGGCCAGCATATCGCGCATGTCCATCATCTCGGGGCGCAGGGTTTGTTTGCGTGAATAGGCCAGCAACTGACTGACCAGCGCCGCGGCCCGGTTGGCATTCTGGCTGATCTGCACGAGGTCGGCATAATCGGCATCCCCCTGATCGTGGCGCAGAAGCGCCAGATCGCAATGGCCGGTGATCGCCGTCAGCAGGTTGTTGAAATCATGCGCCACGCCGCCGGCAAGTTGGCCTATCGCCTGCATTTTCTGGCTCTGGACGAATTGCGCCTCAAGCGACTTGAGTTTCGTCGCATCGCTCAGGACCGCGATCAGGACGGTCTTGCCCGCCTCGCTTACGCGGTTCAGAGTCACCTGTGCGAACACTTCCTTGTCGTTGCGCCGCACACGCATGAATTCCGAATGGCCCCCACCGCGTCCGGCGGCGGCATCCCCGAGCCAGTCGGTGATGGAGCGCCCCAAACCTTCGAGCAGGTCGCCAAGACGGAGATCCTGACATGCGGCGACGCCCAGCAGGTCGCGCGCGGGGCGGTTTGACAGTTCGATCTTGCCGCTTGGCGCCAGCTTCAAGAGCGGCACCGGCAGTTCATCAAAGAAGGCCCAGCCATCGGGCTGACGCTCGGGCGCGGCGATACCCGGCAAAATGAAAAGCTCACGCCGCCCGGCCGACCCTTCGAGCTCGACCAGAAGGCAAGGCATCGGTCCGGTGCGAGTAATGATGTCATTCACCTCGCCGGGGCGTGGCGGCAGGCTAGAGAAGATCGCGTCCAGCGAGCGCACCCTTTCACCAACGAGGTTGCGCGCGGCGGCGTTCATGAACAAGACCGTGTCATTGCGGCCCACGGTCATGAGCGGCAACGGCATCGGGTCGGCGTGAATCTGCACCCCGCCAAGTGGCTTTTCGATGCGCCAGAGATAGGTTTCGGGCGCGATGCGATGTGTCGAGACATGCATATGCCCCTGCCGCGTGACCACCGCCTCGCGCGCCGCGCCGCGCACGCGCGCCCGGCTCTCCAGCCGGAAAAGAACGGCACCCGGATTGGCCAGTGCGCCCTGAAACGCCCCGGCCAAAGTACTTGCACTGCCCGTTTCAAGCTGCCGCTTTGCAGCGGGGTTGAGATGGACAAGCGCGCCATCAGCAGAGGCAACAAGGCTGGGTGTGGGATCATGTTCCAGGAGCTGCGCGATTCGGGCTCGCTCTGTGCGATCAGCGCGCGTGTGGATCACTGAAAGCAGCGCAACCCACCCCGCCGTCATCGCCAGCGTCCCGGCCACCAGCCATATCAACAGTTGCGCCAGCTCTGCGCCGACAAGACCACCAGCGACCGCAAAGATCAGAGCCGCCGCAAGGATCGCACCGACCCTCGAGCGCATGTCAGAGGCAGCCCGTCGCAGCGGCATGGGGAAATGAGCGGTTTCTGTCACCTGTTGGCCCCCTGTCCGCGATTCGGTTCAAACCCTTTTGACCGAAAAGCCTTTCGAGAAGGTTAAGGCAGGCCCGAAACACCCGTCAAGGTTGCATTCGGTACATCATCGCCGTTCAGCGACCCAAAGGTAAAACCCGTCGCCCTCCTCGCCAATCGGCCAGCGACGGTGCAGGACCTCGCGCCAACCGGGATGACGCGCCATGAAATGATCGCTCTGCGCCTCGTTCTCGGCGTGAAACACCGAGCAGGTCGCGTAAGCCAGCCGCCCATGTGGCGCGACCAACGTCTGCGCCTGATCGAGGATATCGCCCTGAATCCGCCCGAGTTCAGCGAGGCGCTCTGCCGTCAGGCGCCATTTTGCATCCGGGCTGCGCCGCCATGTGCCGCTGCCCGAACAAGGCGCGTCGCACAGGACAAGGTCATAGGGGGCGGCCTTTTGCGGGTTTTCAAGTAGCTCGACCTTGGCACCGGCGCGCGCGGCGCGCACGGGCAGATCCGCCATCCGGCGCGGCGCGGCATCATGGGCGAAAAAGGCGGCATCGGCGCGCGCGGCCAGCGCCAGCACCTTGCCTCCGCCTCCCGCGCAGTAGTCAAGCACGCGCCCCGCGCCCGTCAGATCAAGCGCCGCCATCGCGGCCTGGCTTGATCCGTCCTGCAATTCGACGACCCCCTCGCGGAATGCGCGAGAATTCGCGATTCCGCGCGCACCCTGCTCAAGACGCAGCGCCGTGGGAGCGATTGAAACCGGATCAGCCGCAAGCCCGTCCTCGGCCAAAAGCGCGACCGCTTCGTCACGCGTGGCGCGCCGCGCGTTCACCCGCAAGATGAGCGGCGCACGCCCGCGCAGGGCAAGCGCGGCCTCATAGCCCCGCTTTCCAAGCGAGTCCCGGAAAAGCGGCAGCATCCAGTCGGGCAGGTCCAGTCGCTCGCCATCGGCATCGGGGACATGACCGCCAGCGGCTTCACCCGCGCTCAAGGGCACAGGCGCATGCCCCTCGCCCGAGAACAGCGGCGAAACAGGTTCACCCGCATCTCGCAGCGCGCCCAACATCAGGCCCCGGCCCGTCATCGCACCGCCAAGACAGGCATAAGAGCGTTTGCAGCGCAGTGCCTGAAAGACGTGATCGCGCACGGCCGCGCGGTCCTTCGATCCGGCATAGCGCGCACCGCGCGCCCAGCCGGTCAGCGCTTTTTCAGCCGCTTCACCCTCTAGGATCACATCAAGAATCCCGATCGCGGCGGCGACCCGTGCGCCCGGTGTCATCGCCCGGCCCTCAGGGGTCTAGCCGATCCGGTAATTCGGGCTTTCACGGGTGATCTGCACATCATGCACATGGCTTTCCTTCAGGCCAGCACCGGTGATCCGCACGAATTTGCAGTCGCGGCGCATCTCTTCGACTGTAGCACAGCCTGTATACCCCATCGCCGCGCGCAATCCGCCAACCAGCTGATGCAGAACGTTGCCCGCCGCGCCCTTGTAGGGCACCTGCCCCTCGATCCCCTCGGGCACCAGCTTGTCGCTGGCGGCATCCTTCTGGAAATAGCGGTCGGCCGACCCGCGCGCCATCGCGCCAAGGCTCCCCATGCCGCGATAGGCCTTGAAACTGCGGCCCTGGTAAAGGATCGTCTCGCCGGGGCTTTCATCGGTGCCTGCCAGCATCGAGCCAACCATCGCACAGGACGCGCCCGCCGCGATCGCCTTGGCGAAATCGCCCGAGAACTTGATGCCCCCGTCCGCGATCACCGGCACGTCGCCCGCCGCCTGAGCGCAATCCATCACGGCGGTGAGCTGGGGCACGCCGACGCCCGCCACCATCCGCGTCGTGCAGATACTGCCCGGACCGATGCCGACCTTGACCGCATCCGCGCCCGAACCGATCAGTGCGCGGACTGCCTCGGATGTGGCGACATTGCCGGCAACGACCTGCACCTCGCCCGAGAGCGCCTTGGCGCGTTCGACCGCATGGGCGACGCCCTCGGAATGGCCATGCGCCGTATCGATCACGATCATGTCGACGCCCGCATCGACCAGGGCCTGCGCGCGCTCGAACCCGGCATCGCCCACGGTCGAGGCCGCAGCGACCCGCAATCGTCCCAACTCGTCCTTGCAGGCCGTCGGGTTCAGCACCGCCTGTTCGGTGTCCTTCAAAGTCAGCAGCCCGGTCAGCTTGCCCTGCCCGTCGGTGACCAGCAGTTTCTCGATCCGGCGCGCCTTCATCAGGGACTTGGCTTCTTCGCGGTCGGCGGGTTCCTGAAGGATCGCCAGCCGATCGGAGGTCATCATCACGCGCACCGGCGTGTCGTCACGATCCGCAAATCGCATGTCGCGATTGGTCACGATCCCGACGACGCGACCGGTGTCGTCGACCACCGGAAAGCCGGTGACGTTGTATCGCTCTTGCAGGGCCTTGGCATCGGCCAAGGTCTGATCCGGGCTCAGAGTGATCGGGTTATAGACGATGCCCGATTCAAAGCGCTTCACCCGGCGCACTTCCCTGGCCTGTTCGTCCACGGTCAGGTTGCGGTGAATGACACCCATGCCGCCGGTCTGCGCCATGCAAATCGCCATGCTGCTTTCGGTCACGGTATCCATGGCCGAGCTGAGCAAGGGAATGTTGAGGTCGATCGATCGGGTGACCCGCGTGCGTGTGTCGGCCGTGCTGGGCAGCACGCTGGACTTTGCGGGAACAAGCAGAACATCATCGAAGGTCAGCGCCTCACGAATCTCCATCGCGTTTCTCCATGGACAGATCGTTTGGCGCTTCCCTATTTCATGAATTGCCGTCGGGTGAAAGACCATTCTGAGGCTTGCGGGCGGACGCATCGCCTTGCATGAAGCCAGGGCGCGCCTGTCTCGCGGCGGAATCCGGGGGCGCTGCCCCCGTCGCGCCGTGGCGCGACTCCCCCGAGGTATTTGTCGCCAGATGAAGCACGGGCGCATCGGATGCTTGGCCTTGGCCCGGCTTCCGCGCTATAGGGGCGCAAATCAACGTCAGGACGCACATCATGGCCGAAGCCGAGCAGCCCCAGATCTATCTTGTCACGCCGCGCGAATTCGAGCTTTCGGATTTCCGTGACCGGCTGTCCGAGGTTCTTGATGCGCATGAGATCGCCTGTGTGCGCTTGGCGCTGGCGACGCAGGACGAGGACCGCCTGTCGCGCGCCGCCGATGCCTGCCGCGAAATCACCCATGCACGCGACATCGCGCTGGTGATCGACAGTCACCTGATCCTGGCCGAGCGGCTGGGTCTGGACGGCGTGCATCTGACAGATGGTGCGCGTTCGGTACGCAAGGCGCGCAAGGCGCTTGGCAATGATGCCATCGTCGGCGCCTATTGCGCCGCCTCGCGGCACGAGGGCATGAATGCCGGCGAAGCGGGCGCCGATTATGTCGGCTTCGGCCCGGTGGGCGCAACGGCGCTTGGGGATGGGTCGCTGGCCGGGCGCGATCTGTTCGAATGGTGGTCGCAGATGATCGAACTCCCGGTGGTCGCCGAAGGCGCGCTTGATGCGACGCTCATGCATAGCCTTGCGCCGGTCACGGATTTCTTCGCCATCGGCGATGAAATCTGGGGGAGCGACGATCCCGCCAGCGCGCTTAGCACGCTGATCGCGGCGATGGGCTGAAGTCTCAGCCCGCGCCCCGGCGGTCGGGCGGCATGCCGGCGCGCACGATTTGCTCAAGGCTCGCGGCCAGCGCCTTGCGGTTGTCAAATGCGTCGACCCGAACGGGCGCGTGATAGACCACCCGCACCGCGCCATGACGGCGCGCGGCAAGCATAGCCAGAAGATGCGGCGCGAATTCCATATCTCCCCACCAGCCGTAAAACCGCGGATCCTCGCCCCTCGGGGCAGTGTAGATCACGCTGACCGGCTGGATATGCGCATCATGCAGCAGATGCGGTGAGAAGAACGCCTGAAACAGCGTCGTCTTGAAGGGCAACACCCGGAACCCGTCGGTGGATGTGCCCTCGGGAAAGAACAGCAGCTTGTGCCCCATCTGCAGCCGCGTCTCGAACATCTCGGTCTGGGCACGCGCCTCTCTGGGGTTTCGGTTGATGAACACGGTCCCCGCACTGCGCGCCAAAAGGCCGATCCCGGCCCAGCCGGCGACTTCGGATTTAGAGACGAAATAGATGCGTTTGCGGGCATTGAGCGCGAAGATATCGAGCCATGAGGAATGGTTGGCAACAACAGCCCCATGCGCGTGCATCGGCGCGCCTTCGGTTTCGTGACGCATCCCCAGGACTCGGAACACGGCCCGGCTGACCCATTGCGGCACATGCGCCGTCCAGGGACGGTGCAGCCCTTGCATGGGGCGCTCGACGCCGCGCAGCGCAAGAAGCACGATGAGCCCGCCAAGCAGCAGGAAAACCAAGGCAACACCCCGCAACATGACCCGGACCCAGCCTGCTGCACCGATCGGGGAATTCGGCGGGGTCTCGCCCGGATTCCAGGTGAAGTTCACCCCGTAACACCCTTTGTATATATGTTTTTCTTTTTTTCGCTCATGCGTTCGGTATCCATCACCAGGCAGATATCCGTTGTGTTGAAGTCATGGTCGACAAAAGCCCCCTCGCCCACATGGCCGCCAAGGCGCAGATACGCCTTGATCAATGCCGGCACCTGCAACATCGCCCCGCGCCGGTCGAGATCGGCCTCTGGGACAAGGTCCATAGACTGGAAATGCGCGGGCTGGGCGCGCACCCGCAACGGTGGCGGTGCCAGATGACGGTGATAAAGAAGCGACAAGGGCTGTGCGAGCTTTTGTGTGTCGGTGCCGTGAAAGCTCGCGACACCGAACAGGATTTCGATCTCATGCTGGCTGACATAGTCGGCCAATGCGCTCCAGAGATGATACATCGCCGCACCGCCGCGATACTTTATGTCGAGGCAGGAACGCCCCAGCTCCATCAACCGGCGTCCCGAGCGCTTGAGGACATCGAGATCGTATTCGTCCTCGGAATAGAACTGGCCGGCGCAGCGTGCCTGATCGTCGCGCAGCAGACGGTAGACCCCGACGACATCGCCGCCCCTCCCATCGTCGATCAGGATGAGGTGATCGAACCATTGATCGAAGCGGTCCCGTTCCAGGCGCGCGTCATGGTCCACCATCGGCCCGTCGCCACCCAGTTCCTCGACAAAGACACGATAACGCAGACGCTGCGCCGCGCGCAGGTCATCCTCGCTGCTGGCCAGCTTGACGCGAAACTGCGGAGCATGTGCTGAATCCATCGTGCCTCGGGCTGCTTGGCGGAATGTGGCGTGGTTTGTAGTGAAGGCGCTGCACAAAGGCAACGCCTGCGCGCCATCACCACGCGCCCGCCTCCGCGTTAATCATTTGGTAACTCTATCGGTCCTCTATGACAGGCAGCAACGACACGCGGTTCGCGTCGATCACGATCTTTCCCGCCTCGCGGAAATTCACCGTGATGCGCCCGCCGATATTGGATTGCACCTGCCCGACGCCCCAATCGGGTTGATCCGGATGCTCCACCAGCATGCCGGGTTCAAGAAGCGAATTGAGGTCCGACATATGCGCGCGCCTTCCGGAGAGATGAACATGCCCCACCATAGCGAAACGCTGGCCGCGCTGATAGGGTCGCGGATCTGCCATGACTTGATAAGCCCCATCGGGGCCGTCGCCAACGGGCTCGAACTGTTGCAGCTTTCCGGTGCGAAGGAACGCCCCGAGATGGCGCTGGTCAGTGACAGCGCCGCCCATGCCAATGCCCGCATCCGACTGTTCCGGCTGGCTTTCGGGATCGCATCGGATACGCAAACGGTCAGTGCCGACGAAATCGGGCGCATCCTGGCGGCGATCCATGACGGTAGCCGCATCACGCTCGACTGGACCCCCAAGGCCAACATGGCCCGGCGCCTCGCGCAGGTTGTCTTGCTTGCGACGCTTTGTTGCGAACATGCCCTGCCCTATGGGGGCGCGATCTCGATCCGGGATTGCGATGGCGAATGGCATATCCGCGCGACAGGCGAGCGGCTGCGGGTCGATCCGGGCTTCTGGGGGCTGTTGCGCGGCGCCTCGCAGGTCGCGCCCGTGCCACCGGCGGCGGTCCAGTTCCTTCTCTTGCCGCTGCACATGGCCGCGATGGATCGCCGCTGTTCGTTTGAGACCGGTGCCGACAGTGTTGATATCACCATCGGGCCCTGATGCTAGCGCCGCGTCGCGCCGTCACCCTCGACGAGGTATTTGAAACTGGTCAACTGCGCGGCCCCCACCGGCCCGCGCGCATGCAGCTTGCCCGTGGCGATACCGATCTCGGCACCCATACC
>Ga0102938_10000199_pt1 | contig 41477 bp, 41 predicted proteins | sample SalPonR2_B_D2_MG_FD_84516 | JGI IMG/M metagenome (GOLD analysis project Ga0102938, IMG submission 84516) | Salt pond soil microbial communities from South San Francisco under conditions of wetland restoration - Salt Pond MetaG R2_B_D2_MG | ecosystem: Environmental > Aquatic > Marine >...
CCTATTTGCGTAGAGCGCTGGTTTCCGCGTCGCATGAAAAGACGCCTTCAACCCAGCCGTAGAGTTCCCGCATTTCCTGTTCGGTTTCCGGAGCCGGAGCGCTACGATCCATTTCCTTGAAAATGCTCATATCCAAGGTGTTGAGATCGGCTTGGTTGTCCGGGCCGGAGCTCTCGTCATAGGAGTAGGTGTCGTTGGAATGTTGGTCGTTGTTTTCTTCAGATTCGGAGCCTCCCAAACATCCGAAGGCCAGTGTCAAAGAACAAAAAATTGCCAAGGTCAGTTTTTTCATGATTTCCTCCTTATCCGTTTTTTTACGGATATTGATTGTTAATAAAAATGACCTTTGTTCATTAGGATGTTAGCATGTTTGGTTTATTTTGTCAAGGTTTTGGGTAAATTTACGCCGTTGTAGGGACAGAACAGTGTTCTGTCCCTACAACGGCGCATGGTTTTGATTTTTATGTTTTTCCTGCCATTTTTTGGGGTTGTTTTTTATATAATTTCGGGTGCGGATTAATTCGTTTTCATTGCGCAGGAGGCGGTCGTGAAATGAACGATGCCATTGAAAATCATAGATATTTAAATTTGATCGGATGTTTTTGGTAATTTCGTTTTTAAATGATTTTATTATTTTTGATAATAATCCATAATTTTGAATGCGGGCAGAACAATGTTCTGCCCGTACATTGTGATGAAATTTTTTCGTAGGGACAGAACATTGTTCTGTCCGGGATATCCGGGATGTCCGGGATATCCGGGATGCCCGTGCATTATGATGAAAATTTTTCGTAGGGACAGAACATTGTTCTGTCCGGGATATCCGGGATGCCCGGGATGTCCGGAATGCCCGTGCATTATGATGAAATTTTTTCTGTTCTGTCCTCATGTATGTTCGGAAATTTCGTGGATTTTCCGTGTTTTTTTTGATTTGGATAATCCCGTGTATATGATCGGGCATAATTATGTATTCATTAAGTTTAATGTTTTTATAAAATTCAGGAATTAAGTTCCAGAATTTATTAATTGTTTTGCCCAAGGGATTAAGTTCCATTTTTTGATTTATAATTTTGCCGAACCAATCAAATTTTTCTTTAGTGCAAATGGTGACATGATAAAACCCGGGCAAGGAATAATCAATGTTTTTATGGCGGTTTAATTTTCTTTGTGGGCCGATATACATACATATTTATTATACAATTTTTTTCCTTACCAAAAAAACGAATTTTGTCAGACCCGCCTGACAATTTTTTGTTGATTTTTATACTTAAAAATCATTGATAATTATTTTTGACGAAAGTGGATAACATTTGATTTTAGAAACTGATTTTAGATTTATATGATAATAATGCGCAAAGGCTCTTTGACAACTTAACCCAAAAGGAGGGGAAAATGAAAAGCCTGAAAATGAATATTTGGTTTTTATCATTAATTCTGCTCGGTTCGGCTTGTTCCACCGGAGCGGTTTATTCTAAATCAAGGGAGTTTTTCCAAAGACAAGTGGCCAAACCGGGAAACTATGAAAAATTCTCGGTTATTGACAAAAAGGTCAAATTAAAGCAAGATCAAAGTATAAGCATGTCCAGCTTTGGTTATAACCCGCGTCGTTGGGAAAAATCTCAGCTGGAAGAATTCCACTTTGCCTTGGTCTGGTTGGAAGATCCCAAATTGCTGGATCGCCAGATTTATCTGGTTAAACAGGTTGGTCGATCAATCTTGTTTTGTTATGTTGAACCTCAAGAAAAGGAGAGTCAAGAAAAAAGAAAAAGCGTGGTTTATTACAGTGTTTTTTTGCTAAAACTGCACAAGGAGGATCAAGCTCAGGTCATTGATTGGCCAGATTATTTGCGCGAATATCTGGGCGCGGATTATTTCAGTCATCGTCAAATCAGGATTGGCGATCGGCCGGTAATCCAGCTTAATTGGGACAGCGATTATTATTGGAACGCTCCGATAATTTTTGCTCAGCAAAAAGAGTATGTGGCGCAGATTATTCAGCTTTATCATGGCCAAAGCCGAACCAGAGTCAACCAAATCTTTAACAAGTTTCCTTGGCGAACCTTTGTTCGCTAAATACTAACTCATTACCAGCAAAAGGAGAAAACTATGAAAACAGTTCAAAGCACTTTGATTGTTTTTGTTCTTTTGGGAATGGTGGCCTTGGTTGGTTGCACTCGCTATGTTGAGCCTGAAGCTCAAAACAAGGCAACTGATCAAACGCAACCAAGTCCAAACCTTGAACAATCGGCAGACAACCAACAACCTGCGGATAATTCCGCAGCCGCCTTGGTCGGGGACTACAACTTTATGTACCCGCAAGGCTGGCAATTGACTGATTCCACGGAAAACGGGCAAACCGTTATTACCATTCAAAACACTGACAAGCAGATTGTGCTGGGTGGAGTGGCGCCGGATGATTATTACATTGAATCAGACGGTAAAAATGCGGTTAACACGGAAAAGTATGCAAACAGTTATATTAAGATGGTTATGACTGTTTATCCGGAATATGCTGAAACCGCTTGGGATGAATTTTTTGACAGTGAATTTCCACAAATAGTGGAAGAGCATAAATTTGCTCAGTTGCCTTATCGTGAAGATTTGGAAACCGTGCAAGTGAGTAAAACCAGCGGTCTTTTTGCCGGACAAGAAAGATTTTTTGTGCGCACGGATCAGGCGATTTATGACGCGCGTCTTTTTTACAGCCAGGATCAAAAAGACCAAGCCGTGGAAGAGTTTTACGAATTCATCAGCCAGTTTCCTTATTAAACAAAGGGAACTGTAAAAAACCTAAAACCGGTAAAGCCCCTGCTTAAATTCGGGGGCTTTATTTTTCTCAAACCAAAAGGAGTGGCCAATGAGAAAAGCAATTGTCTTTTGTTTGGTGGTTTTGTTTTCCGGGTCGGCCTTGGGCTTTACCCTGGATGGAGTACCTTTCAAGTCTCAATCGCCTCCGGGCGATTGGAACCAAAACATGAATTGCGGTCCGGCCTCTGTTTTGATGGTCGGTGCTTATTACCAACACTTTCAACCCGGATCCGAGGATCTGGAAGCGGTTTTGGACTGGCTTTACGAGGCCGGTTATATTAGCCCGCAACCCGGAGCCGAATATTATGACGGCAACCTGACCAACGCCAATATCTTGGAAAATCTTTTAACCGGGTTTTTTAACTTGGATCCGGTGATCAAGAAAAATTCCAATGATTGGAATTATTTGGGAGAAAAATTGCAACAGGGCAATCCCATCATCGTTGGTGTGAATGTGGACTTGAATCCGCAAAAAATGGGTCATTTTATGGTGGTGGTCGGACAAAATCTTGATCAGATCATTGTTCATGATCCCGGTCGCACTCAAGGCGAATATCGAGCTTATCCACGAGATCAGTTTGAAGCTTCTTGGGCCACTTCCGGTTATGTCAGCTTGGTGGTGGATATTTCGCCTGTCACTTGGCATCCGGACGGCAGTTTGGTTCAAGTGGCCGGAGAAAACCAAGTTTATTTGCTGGATCAAGGACGCCGGCATTGGATTTTTGACGAACAAGTTTTCAATGCGTTGCACTATGACTGGCAAAAGATTATCAGCATTTCTCAAGCTGAGCTGGATTGTTATGATGACGGCGGTCAGATTGATTGGCAACCTTATCATGAACTTTTCCGAGTGGGCGAGACTTATTATCTTTTGGAAAAATCATCTATTGATTCGGTTAACGGGGCGATTTATGAATTTGCTTCAACCGCCGCTTTTAACAGTTGGAATATTCCGGGATATATTCAGGATTTGGCGTCAGACCAAGCCGAAACACAGTATTTCAGTCATTTTGATTATGGCGGATTACTTTATTTACGCCATGGTACTTTGGTTAAACCCGGATTTGATTTGCCCGGTTATGGTCCAGGAGTGGTTTTTGTTTGCGATGCGGACGGTTATTTGCTGTCTTTTGAAAGCTGGGACTTGTTTACTCAAATGGGCTATGATCAATTGCCGATTATTTTGCTGGGAGAGCAAGAGTTTTACGCCAGTTATTTGGGTATTTCCGAGATGATTGACCAAACCAAGGCTTCCCAGTGCTTGAACGGCAGTTTTTCCGCTCAAGGCGGCAGTCAAGAAATTATTTTGGCTGATAATGACGATGATGGTTATGATTATCAAGAGGATTGCAATGACAATAATCCGCAGATCAATCCCGGCCAAAGCGAGATTTGCGATGGCCTGGATAATAACTGCAATGATTTGATTGACGAGGGATTGCTCAATGCTTGCGGTGATTGCGGTCCCGAGCCTGAAGAAGTTTGCGATGGCTTGGACAATGATTGCGATGGCTTGATTGACGAGGGATTGCTCAATGCTTGCGGTGATTGCGGTCCCGAACCTGAAGAAGTTTGTGATGGTTTGGACAATGATTGCGATGGCTTGATTGACGAGGGAGATCTTTGTCTTGGTGATCAAATCTGTTTGAACGGTTATTGCCAGAATCAAACCCAAGAGCCGGAACCGGATGATCCGCCGGAAGATCCTCCTGAGGAAGAGCCAGAGCCTATTCAAGACGATCCTCCACCGGAAGATCCTCCTGAAGAAAACCAAGATCCCGGTCAAGACGACCCTCCGCCGGAAGAGCAAACCATTGATCCACCTGAGGAAGAGCCTGAAATTATAGAGTGTACGGTCACTTGCCCGGGTGATATGCAGGCTTTTATTTGGTACGCCAGTTTTGGCGAAGAGACCGGGGCTTCAACAGTTACTATGTCGGCCACCAAACAAGAAATTTGTTTGCGAGGTCAGCCGTGGATTGATTTTAATTGCGCTGGTCAAAATCCCTTGTGGTCATATTATGATCCCGGTCTGGCTCAGATTGACTGCAATGTTGATTATGAGCTGAAGATTCCGGGCATTATTGACAGCGGGGGAGAGGGAGAAGTGTGGTTTACCTCCATATCCTGCTGGCAGTAGCGGGAAAACCAAAAAGAGCTGAAGTCATCACTTCAGCTCTCTTTTTTATTTTGGAAGTTATTTTTTTTCTCCCGGTTTAACATGGACAAAGATTCTTGAGGCCAAGCGTCCGGTAAATTTTTTTACCTTTTTTTTGGTAAATTCCACAATTCCGTTTTCAGTGGCAAACAAAGTGTCATCTGAACCTTTCATAACATTTTCTCCGGGGTGAACCTTGGTGCCTTTTTGTCTAACCAAAATATTGCCGGATTTTACTTGTTGTCCGCCATATCTTTTTACGCCCAATCTTTTGGCTACTGAATCTCGTCCCAGCGAAGTACTGCCGCCGGCTTTTTTATGTGCCATATAAAGTAAAAATTTAATTTTTAGTTTAGCTGTTAATTATTCTATATCAATTTATAAGTTTTGTCAAGATTTTTACCATAAGTATTCTTAGCTAAATTTATATAAAAAGTTGTTTTATTAAAAAGAAAGTTATTTTTATGACGGTTAGTTTTTTGACAAGAAGGCTTTTTTCTGGGATGCTGTAATAAAGAAATATGCAAAATTTACTGGTTATAATTATTTTAACTTTGGTTTTTCAGGGTCTGAGCTGGAATCAGGCTTTTGATTTACTGGAAGATCAATTGGCACAAATCAATAATCAACCGGAGCGATTAAAACAATTGACTGAAAATAAACTGGTGCAAGAGAATATAATAAAAAAAATTCCGGCTGAGCTTGATTTGGAGGTGCCTTTTGTTCCTCAGGCGCCTTTGGCTGATTGGTCCATGCCGTATCAAGAAGCTTGTGAAGAAGCGGCTTTGATCCAAACCAAATATTATTTTTCCGATCAAAAATTAACCGCGGAAAAAATGGTTCAGGAAATTTCACAAATCGTTGACTGGGAAAAGCAAAAATTCGGCTTGTACACGGATACCGCTTTGTCTGAAGTAAAGGTTATGGCTGAGGAGTATTTTAATTTGGCAACGGAAATTATGGAAAATCCGAGCGTGGAAAATGTTAAAGCAAATCTTAACCAAGGAAATCTGATTTTGGTTCCAACCGCCGGCCAAGCTCTGGGCAATCCTTATTTTTCCGGAGCCGGACCACTGTATCATTTTGTGGTTATTCGCGGTTATACCGGGAATCAATTTATTGTTAATGATGTGGGTACCAAAAGGGGAGAAGCTTATAGATATGATTATGACCTTTTGCTTAGAGCCAATCATGATTTAAGTAAAAATCCGGACGGCTCCTGGTTTCGGCCGTATGATTCTCAAACCGACGATCAAACAAAACATAAAAAAATGCTCCAAGGGGTTGCTCGCATGTTGGTGGTCAAAGGGCTTAAAAAGTAGTATATTTGACAAAAATATTATTTTTGCTACACTAAAACCTACTAATATAGTTGGTTTTTTTATTATGAAATTTTCCACCAAAGCCGAATACGGTCTCAGAGCCATTGTTCACTTAGATAAAAAAGCTGAAAAACCGGTTTCCTTGGCTAAAATCGCCAGATTGGAGAAAATTTCCTTGCCTTATTTGGAAAGACTGTTTTCCAAACTGCGCAAGGCCGGGATTGTTCAAGCTAACAAAGGAGTTAAAGGCGGTTATTATCTAACTCAAACGGCTGATAAATTTAATGTTTATCAAATAATCAGGGTCTTGGAAGGGCCGGTGGTACCTTATAGTTGTTTGGACGCGGATAAAGCCGGAAAGTGTAAATGTCGCATCCGGCCGGTCTGGGAAAAGCTTTATAAGACAATTGTTAAGAATTTAAAAAGTATCAAATTAAGTGATTTATAATTTATAATAATATATGCAATATTCTGAAATTTTAATGGATCATTTTAAAAATCCGCGCAATCAAGGCAAAATGGAAAAAGCCGATGCCAGTGGAGAAGTGGGTAATATCAAATGCGGAGATGTAATGAAGGTTTATTTAAAAGTAAAAAAAGATCCAAAAACCAAGGAAAATATAATTCAAGATATTAAATTTGAAACCTTGGGTTGTGCGGCCGCCATTGCCGCCAGTTCGGTTTTAACTGAATTGGCTAAAGGAAAAACTTTTGAACAAGCTTTGGCCATAGATAAAAAGGACATAGTAAAAAAACTGGGCAAGGTGCCTCCGCTTAAATTTCATTGTTCTCTTTTGGCTGAACAAGCTTTAAAAAAGGCTATTGAAAACTATCAAAAAAATAATTAAAATAACTTTATAATTTATGGAGAAAAAAATTAAAGATTTATTACAAAAAATAAGACCCAAACTACAGGCGGATGGAGGTGATGTGGAGTTTGTGGATTTTACCGATGACGGCGTGGTTCAGGTTAGATTAAAGGGCGCTTGCCAGGGGTGTCCCATGGCCGAGTTGACTTTAAAAGAGGGAATCGGTCGTTTATTGAAAGAAGAATTGCCGGAAGTGAAAGATATTCAAGGAGTGAAATAGTCAAAAAAAATAATTTAAACTTATTTATGGATAAAATATATTTTGACAATGCGTCCACCACGCAAATGGATCCCGAAGTTTTAAAATCAATGCGACCGTATTTTAATGAGTCTTACGGTAATGCCAGTTCACTTCATTCCTTGGGTCAAAAATCAGCCGAAGCAGTTGAATCAGCCAAAGCAAGATTGGCCGATTTTTTGCAATGTTCTCCGGCCGAGGTTTATTTTACCTCCGGAGCCACGGAAAGTAATAATACGGTAATAAGCGGAGTGATTAATTATTATCAAAAAAAGTTTGATCGGTTACATATTATTACTTCCCAAATAGAACACCCGGCGGTTTTGGAAGTGGTTAAAAATTTGGAAAGCAATAAAACAGTGGAAGTGGATTATTTAAGTGTTAACGATTCCGGAGTGATTGATCTTAAAGAACTAAAACAAAAAATAAAACCTTATACGGTTTTGGTTTCCGTTATGTGGGCTAATAATGAAGTTGGTTCTGTCCAGCCCATTGAAAAAATAGGCCAATTGATTGAACAGGAAAAAAGCAAAAGAAAATCCGATCAACCGCCGATTTATTTTCACAGTGATGCGGTGCAAGCGGTCAATTATCTGGATCTTTCTGTAAAAAAATCAGAAGTGGATTTTCTTAGTTTGTCAGGGCATAAAATATATGGTCCCAAAGGGGTCGGAGCTTTATATATTCGCCAAGGAGCCAAGATTAAGCCATTGATTTTTGGCGGGCATCAACAAGACAATATTCGTCCGGGAACTTTGAATACTCCGGCCATTGTTGGTTTGGCCAAGGCGGTTGAATTAATAGAAAAAAACAAGAGTAAAGATTTACCAAAAATAAAAACCATAAAACAAAAATTGGTTTCAGGTTTGGAAAAAATTGATCAAATAAAATTTAATGGAGATTTAAAAAGTCAGTTGCCTAATATTATTAATATCAGTTTTTTTAAAGCTGAAGGGGAGAGTATTTTAATGATGTTGGATATGGAAGATATCTATGTTTCTACGGGTAGTGCTTGTTCTTCCGGTACATTGCAACCGTCTCATGTTTTAACGGCCATGGGTGTTAGTCCGGAATGGTCGCATGGCAGTATTAGAATTTCATTGGGTCGGTTTAACAGTTTGGAAGAGGTTGATATTTTTTTGCAGAAAATAAATCCGATTATTAAGAAATTAAGAAAAATGGCACCGTAATTTGGTGCTTTTATATTTAAAATTAAAAATCTTTGTCTAAAAAGCAAAGATTTTTTTATTGGGTTTTAGTTTGACTGGAAATATTGATTAATATACCCATAGCGGCCAAGGCGATAACCATGGCGCTGCCTCCGTAGCTTACCAAGGGGAGAGGAATTCCGGTCATGGGCAAAAGCCCGATCATGGAAGCGATATTAAAAAAAGCTTGAAAAATTATCCAAGAAATTATGCCGATGGCGGTCAATCTGCCAAATTGATCAGGTGCGTTTTTGGCGATTTTAAATCCCCGTTGCATGATTAAAACAAATAAGCCGACCAGAATCACACTCATTAAAAAACCCAATTCTTCAGCATAGATGGCAAATATGGAATCTCCGGTTGCTTCGGGTAAATACTGAAATTTTTGTCTGGAGTGACCAAAGCCTCTGCCCCAAAAACCGCCTGAACCTATAGCCAGAAACGCTTGGTTTATGTGATAGCCAATACCCTGAGGATCCAATTCGGGATGAAGAAAAGTGGTTAATCGTGCCGCTCTGTAAGATGATTTGGCTATAAGCAGATAAATGGAAGCCATTCCGGCACCCAGCATACCCAGTACATGTTTCATTTTTGCTCCGGAAGCGAAAAAGACCACAATGGACATAAAAATTATAATAGACAAAGAGCCCATGTCCGGTTGAAGGAGCATTAATATGGAAATTACCGCAATCAAAAAGAAAAAAGGTAAGAATCCCGTGTAAAAATCCTTGACTCCGGTTCGACCTCTTTTTTCCAGCCAGGTGGCCAGATATAAAAGAAAAGTTAATTTTACCAACTCTGAAGGTTGGAAAGAAAAATCTCCAATATTTATCCAACTTTTGGCTGTGCCGTACTCTGCGCCTACACCGGGGATAAAAACAATAATCAAAAGTAAAATGGAGGCTATGAGTAGAGGAGCGATAAACTTTTTCCAAATTTTATAATTTATATTGGCCAAAATAAAAAAAAGAAAAATTCCCGGTAAAAGACCGTAAAGCAATTGATGTTTTATAAAATAATAACTATCGTCAAAATTTTCAAAACCCACGGCCGTGCCGGCGGAAGAAAGAACCAATAAGCCTAAAACAATCAAGATTCCGAGAGCTATCAACAGGATCATATCCGGTTTGTGGTATTTTTCGGAAAATAGTTTAAGCATAATTTTTTCTTTATTCCAATTGGTTAACCGTTTTTCTAAATTGTTCACCTCGATCAAATTCATTAATAAACATGCCAAAACTGGCGCATCCGGGAGAAAGCAATATGGTATCTCCGGGCAAAGCCAATCCATAGGCGTGTTTTATGGCTTGTTCAAAGTTATCAAAACGACCGGCGATTAAATTTTCGCCTTTGTTTTTTATGATTTTTTTCTCCAGTTCGTCAGTGGCTGAGCCTTCCAAAAGAATTACTGATTTAACATTTTTAACAATGGCTTTGGCCAAGGGGCTGAGATTGAGGTCTTTACTGGCACCTCCGGCCAATAAAATGGTTGGTCTTTTTATGGATTGCAAGGCAACCTTGGCCGAGGTCGGGGTGGTGCTGGTGGTGTCGTTTATAAATTCAATATCATTTATGTTTTTTACAAACTCAAGACGATGTTCCACTCCGGTAAAATTTTCCACAGCGGTTTTCATTTTTCCTTTTTTAATACCCAATATTTGTCCGACAGTAATGGCGGCGGCGATATTTTCCAGATTATGTTTACCTGGGATCTTTATATCCCATTTTGAAGGTACTTGTCCTCGGAAAAAGGGGACAACCTGCGAGTTTATTTCCAGTTTTATTTTTTTTGTATAATTATTTTGATTATTGATTATGCAATAGTCTTTCTTTTTTTGAAATTTAAAAATATTTTTTTTGTCATTTATATATTCCCTCATGCCGGCGTAGCGATTCAAGTGATCCGGATAAATATTAGTAAAAACAGCAATATGCGGGCTGATTTTTTCCCAAGCAAATCCTTGCAATTGCCAACTGGAAAGCTCTAAAACCACCAGATCTTGTTTATTCACTTTGTCAATTAGAGGAAGAGCGGCTTCTCCTTGTATGTTGCCTGATAAATAAACCTTTTTTTCCTCATTTTCCCAGTTTTCTTTCAATATTTGATAGATTAAACTGGAGGTTGTGGTTTTACCTCTGGTTCCGGTAATGCCGATGATTGGGCAAGGACAGTGTTTGGCAAAAAGTGCTTCGTCCATTTTTATATTTTTTTTATGTTTTTCGGCCAGTTGCAGGTATTTGGATTTCAAGGAAACGGCGGCGTTGCGTATTATTAAATCAGCTTCCAAAATATCCTGTTTTTTATGTTCGCCCAAAGTATACTCAATTTCATAATCTTCTAGTTTTTCCAAAGAAGATTTTAGTTCCTCGGCTTTTTTTAAATCAGTAACTTTTACTTTGGCTCCTTTTTTTGCAAAAAACAGAGCATCTTTAACACCTCGGCCGAGTAAACCTAAACCAAGAATCAGAACTTTCTTGTTTTTAAAATTTGGAAATTTTTTTTCAGACATATTTTTTAATTTAGTACCATCCCTTATCCAATAAAAATATAATAACTCCAATTACGGCAAAAATTGATGAGATAAGCCAAAATCTCATAACTATTTTAGGTTCGGACCAACCAATGGCTTGCAGATGATGATGTATGGGCGCTGATAAAAAGACTTTTTTACGGCGAAATTTTTTGGAAAGTAGTTGAATTATTACGGAAATTGACTCTACAACCAAAAGTATGCCGATTATGGGCAGTAAAAGAGCGGTATTGGTCAGCATGGCAATGATTCCCAGGGTTACGCCCAAACTCATGGCTCCGGTATCGCCCATGAAAAATCTGGCCGGATTTATATTAAACCATAAAAAAGCTATGAGTGCGCCCATAATTACTCCGCAAAAAGCGGCCAATTCAAACTTGCCCTGGGTAAAACTAATGGCTCCCAGAGCTCCGAAGGTGGTGGCCAAGATTCCTCCGGCCAAGCCGTCCAAACCATCGGCTTCATTAACTGAAAAGGCGCTGGCCACAATGACAAAAATAAACAAAGGAATATACCAAGGACCAATGGAGTAATTTCCCAAAAACGGGACATGAAAAACATCCCAGTCTAATTTGAAAAAGAACCATAATGCTCCGAATGAAGCAATGGCCGTATAGAGAATTAACCGCTGTCCCATGCTTAATCCACCACCTTTCGGCCCAATTTTTTTTACTCCCAAATAATCATCAACCAGACCGATCAAAGCCGTAATGACCAGAGCTCCGAGAGGTAACAGGGTTTGTCCTCGGGTCAAAAAGTTTAATTCTCCCAAAAAGCTTTCCGGCCAAAAAATATTTATCAAATAAAAAATCAAAGCTAAAATTAAAACGGACATCCAAATTAAAACACCGCCCATGGTGGGGGTGCCGGACTTTTTGGTGTGCAAAGAAGCGAAAACCGGAGCTGACTTGGCATCGCGAATTTGTTTGCCCATTTTATACTTATACAAAAAATGGGTTAAAATCGGAGTACTGAAAAAGGCGATTAAAAAAGATAAAATACTGAGAATGCCTACTTTTAACACAAAAAAGGTTTCCATAATAAGTTTATATATTTATTAAAATGGTTAGTATGGTGGCGATTATTAAGAATATTTGACAGAGAAGAGAACCAATACTCAAAAAGTAACTTAAAACTTCTTTTTTATTGTAGATTAAAAAGGATAAAATCGTATTTACAAAAAAAATTAACAAGCCTATGGCCGGGAGTATTAAAATTTTTTGCCAATGGCCGAACATGTCCACACCCAGGTAAACATTATAATGCAGGGGAATAAAAGACAGTTCCGGTGGCAAATTTTTTACCAGCGGATAAAATTGAAAATAAATAAGTCCCCAAATAGTTAAATTAAATAAAAAACTTAAAAATGTGGAAATTATTATTATTTTACTTTTTTGGGCCGGAGTATTTTTTATTTTACCGACCAGATTATGGAAATGTATCAGCATATTTTTAACACATAAATCTCCCTTGAATTGTAGCAAAAATTGTTAAAAATTTGAAGTCTGCGCCTGTCTTGAAAAAAAAAGCCCTTTTTGTTATAGTTAGCACAAGGAAAGTTAGCCTAAATTTATGCAAAAATATCATATTATCACCTTCGGTTGTCAGATGAATAAGTCGGATTCCGAAAGAATCGCCGGCTTGCTTGAGCAATTAAATTATTCAAGGGCGGATAAAATAGAATTAGCCGATATTGTTGTAATTAACGCTTGCAGTGTGCGTCAAAAGCCGATAGATCGAATTTGGGGGCTGTTAAAAAACTTAAAACAGCTAAAAAAAGGTAAGCCACTTAAATTGATTTTAACCGGATGTGTTTTACCTGAAGACGGAAAAGCTTTTAAAAAAAAGTTTGATTTTGTTTTTAAAATAAAAAATTTATATCAACTGGAGGAGTTTCTCACACAAGAGCGTAAAATCTTGGATAAAGATTACTTTCATGTCTTTCCCAAACTGGAAAAAAAATACAGTGCTTTTGTTCCGGTTATGACCGGTTGTAATAATTTTTGCAGTTATTGCGCAGTGCCATATGTACGTGGCTCCGAGGTTAGTCGATCGTCCCGGGATGTTTTGGGGGAAATAAAAAAATTGGCCAAAAAAGGAGTTAAAGAAATCATTCTTTTGGGTCAAAATGTAAATTCGTATCACCCAAAAGACGATTGTTTTTCCAAAGATAATCCATATAAACAAAAATTCGCCAAACTTCTTTTTGAAATAAACAAAATAAAGGGAATTAAAAGGATAAACTTTGTTTCCAGTCATCCCAAGGATATGGATGAGGATTTGATAAAGGCTTTAGCTTTACCCAGGATGAGTAATTATCTGCACCTGGCTTTACAGTCCGGAGATAATTTTATTTTGGAAAAAATGAACAGGGGATATACCATAGAAAAGTATAAAAAGCTAATTCAAAAAGTGCGTCAAGTTAGGCCGGGCATAGCCATTGGCACGGATCTTATAGTTGGTTTTCCCGGAGAAAGTGAAGATCAGTTTAACAATACGGTAAAAGCCTACTGCGAAATAGACTTTGATATAGCCTATACAGCCATGTATTCTCCCAGAAAAGGTACAAAAGCGGCTGAAATGAAAGACAATGTTTCCTTGAAGAAAAAAAAAGAGCGTTGGCAAAAAGTTCAAAAACTGATGGAAGAAACCACATTAAAGAAAAATCAAAAATATGTGGGAAAAAATGTTGAAGTTTTGGTTGACAAAATTTCAACAAATTCCGTGCAGGGGAATTCGTCTGAGATGAAAAGAGTTAAAATTAAAGATTGTCAAGCTAAACTCGGAGATATTGTCAAAGTTAAAATAAAACAAGCACAGGAATGGTTGCTTATCGCTTAAAAAATTTTATGACCAAAAAAGCCATAGTTATTTTAGGTCCGACCGGTTGTGGAAAATCATCCATGGCTTTAAAATTGGCTAAAAAATTCAATGGTTATTTGATTTCCGCTGATTCTCGCCAAGTATATAAATATATGGATATTGGCACTAATAAGGATAAGGGTGAATGGAAAAACGGTCAGTATGTTGTTAATGAGGTTCCCGAATATATGGTGGACATTGTTGAGCCGGATCAGGAATTCAGTCTTTATGATTGGTTAAAGCGGACCGGGGAAATTATAAAGAATAAAAAGAAATTGCCCATAATTGTCGGTGGAACCGGTTTGTATATATCCGCGTTAACTCAAGGATATGCTTTGTTAGGCGATTATAGCTCCAAACAAAGAAAAAAACTGGAAAAAGAATTAAATAAAAAAGGCAAAGATTTTTTGCTGGAGAAAATAAAAAAGTATGATCCTGGTATTGAACAAAAAATTGATGTAAAAAATCCTCGGCGTTTGCTTAGAGTGGCTGAAGTGGTTTTGCAAACAAAAAAAACATGGAGCCCGGAATCTGTTGGTTCGGAAATTGAATTTTTAAAAATAGGCATTAAAACAGATCGGGAAAAATTGTATAAAAAAATCAACCAAAGGGTTGATAAAATGATAGACCAAGGTTTGATTAAAGAAGTGAAAAGTTTAATTAAAAAAGGGTTTGACTATTCTTCCTCGGCTATGAGCGGGATCGGTTACAGACAAATATGCTCTTTTTTGCGAGGACAAATCAGCCGAAAAGAAGCGGTTCGCTTGATAAAAAGAGATACTCGCAGATATGCCAAAAGGCAATTGACCTGGTTCAGAAAAGAAAAAGATATCAATTGGGTGGCAGATGTTAATCGAGCTGAAGATTTGGTTGGTGCTTTTTTGAAGAACAGTGAATAAATTTATTTTTTGGCTAGTTTTTTATAAATCTTTATCAAAGGAGTTTTTTTTATAAAAAAAGGGCACTTGCTTGGCAAGCGGCCCTTTTCTGTCGAGTTGCGTTTGTAGAGCGAAAAGAATAGTTTGTTTGTCCATTGGAAGGACGGAACCAGCAACCCAATCGCAACCCGTCAGTATTATGATTTTAATTTGTTTGGTTTGTTTTGTCAAGAGATTTTTCTTTAATTTTTCAATAACTGGTTTTAAAAAGAAAAAGGTCGCTTCTTGGAAGCGACCTGGTTGATAGCTTTTTATCCGCGAAGACTGGATTTTCGAGAAGAAAGAGGAATTAAAGCCACCAACTTGATTATATTAATTTAGATTGGCTTTTTTGTCAAGAAAAAGCCGCTGTGATGACAGCGGCTCGATACAAAACAATTGCTAGGACGCTTGGAACAAAGGCGATACGGAAACACTTTTTCCAATTGTTCTGTACCAACTAAAACTTATCATGTTTTATCTTTTTTTACAAGCTTTGTATTTTTTGTTTAAGTACCTCTTCCGCTTTTTGCGGATCAGCTTTACCTTTGGTTTTTTTCATAACCATACCAACGAAATATTTCAGTACCGCTTCTTTACCGGCTTGATATTCTTTAACTTGATCCGGATTTTCTGTAATGACTTGTTCAATAACTTTATCTAAACCTTCTTCAGAGTTAATTTGTCCCAAGTCTTCTTCATCCATAATATGAGAAGGATCACCGCCGGTCAACAACATTTGTTTGAGTAACAATTGGGCGTTAGCGCTGTTAATTTTGTTTTGATAAATAAGAGTCAAAAATTCGGCGAAGTTTTCCGCGGAGATCTTGTTTTGATTTAATTGAAGATTGTTTTCGGTCAAAAGCGGGATGAATTTGTTAATAAGCCAATTGCTAACTAATTTTACCAATTTTTTTTTGTGTTTGAACCAGATCTCTTCTTCTGTTCCTTCCACACTTTCCAAAGCTTGTAGCCAGTTTTTCAGTTCGGAAATTATTTGTTCAAAGTAAAAAGACAATTCTTTATCCGCAGACAGCAGTTTGGCGTCCGGTCCTTTAAGTTCATACATGTCCATAAAGCGTCTTCTTTTATCCTGGGGTAATTCCGTTAAATAGGCTTGATGATTCTTTATTTCTTGTTTGGTGAAGGTTAGGGGAGGAATGTCCGGTTCGGGAAAATATCGGTAATCATGATCTTGCTCCTTGGTTCTTTGCGCTACGGTTTCTTGTTTATTTTCATCCCATCCTCTGGTTTGTTCTTTGGTCGGTACTTGTCCGGTTGTCCAGAGTACGGTTTGCCTTTTTATTTCATGGTGTAGGGCTTTTTCCAAGGCCTTGAAAGAATTAATGTTTTTTATTTCGGTTTTTGCGTAGAGTTTGGTTTCTCCTTTAGGGCGCAGTGAGATATTGGCGTCGCAACGAAGTTGTCCCAGTTCCATATTGGCGTCGGAAACCTCCAAATGACGCATAATCAATTGCATTTCTTCGGCAAAAACCTTAGCTTCGTTAGGCGTGGTAAAATGAGGTTTAGTGACAATTTCTATCAAAGGAGCACCGCTACGGTTATAATCAATTAAGGTTTTGTCTTTGAAGTGAGTGGATTTGGCTGAATCTTCTTCCATGTGTAAACGGAGAATCCCGATTCTGGTCAAATGTTCTTCTTTGTCCAGTCGGCCGGCTAAACCGTCGGCCGCTTTATTGTTAATTACCAGCCAGCCGTTTTCCGCGATTGGTTTATCATATTGCGAAATTTGATATCCCTTGGGCAGATCCGGATAAAAATAATTTTTCCGATCAAATTTGGTAAAATTATTGATTTCACAATTTAAGGCCAAGCCGGCCTTGATAGCCATGTTAACCGCTTCTTGATTAATTACCGGTAAAGTTCCGGGATGCCCCAAGCAAACCGGACAAACATTTTCATTGGGTTTTTTGTTTTTTAGAGTATTTAAACAAGAACAGAACATCTTTGTTCCGGTTTTCAGTTGTATATGAAATTCCAAGCCGATTATTGTTTCCAGTTTCATAGGTTTTGTTTATAGTTTGATTTTAGCAAATAAAATTAAAAATTAAAAGCTCGGACTTGTTTTTTTGAAGATTAAATAAGAGGTTTGATTTTTTGCCAAATTTTTTTATTTATATTTTCTATGGTGTCATCAGCCTGAATTATTTGCCAGTTTGGTAAACTTTCAGCCAAATTCAGGAAACCTTGGCGTACTTTTTGGTGAAACTCGGCTTTTTCACTATCCAAACGATCTTGACTGCGACGAGCATTGATTCGATTTAGGCCTTTTTCAGATTGCATATCAAGTAAAATCGTTAAATCAGGTTCAAGCCCGCCGGTGGCCAACGAGTTTATTTTTTTCATTTCCGGCAAGGCAAAAAGACCTCGTCCAAAATGCTGATAAGCCAAAGTGGATCCGTAAAAACGATCACAAATTACCGCATGATCTTTTTGCAAATGAGGAACAATGGTTTGTTTTACATGCTGGGCTCGCGAAGCCAAAAATAAAAAAAACTCTGTTTTGGCGCACATGTTTTTATTGGCCGGATCTTTTAGTAAATGGCGGATTTTTTCGGCTATCGGACAGTCGGTACCTCCGGGTTCTCTGGTCAAAAAAACTTGAATCCCGCATTTTTCCAGGTTTTGCTTTAATAATTTTATTTGCGTGGTTTTTCCACTGCCTTCGCCTCCTTCAAAAACAATAAATTTTCCTTTAAGTTTTTTTGTCATTTTTTTTAATTATTGATTTATTGTTGAGGGAATTCTTTTTTTATTATTTTATCCAATTCGTGAAAAAGATCGGTTTTTTTCTTGGTGTTGACAATAGTGTGATCAGCCATGGCGATCGGTCCGCCTTTTTCTATGTTTTCTATTTCCGCATAATCTCTGGAATGAGCTTGATCATAAGTGGCCGGTCGGTTTCGGAGGTCTTTATCTTTGTTTTTTATTTTTCTTTGCGCCAATCTTTTATATCTTGTTTCGGGAGGGGCGAATATGGCCACCACTAAAATTTTATTCTGGTAGTATTGTTTTAATTTTTTATATTCCGACCAAGAATAAAGACCATCGGCCACTAAGTTTTTTTCTTGGAGAATTTTATCAAATTTGGGGATATTTAAAACCGCCATGGCGGCCATTCCGTGATCCTTGCGCATTTGTTCTCTGATCGGTTTTTCGTTTTCTTCTGTTGGTTCCAGGTTTTTTCTTTTTAGTTCATCCATAACCACCTGTCCAAAACGAACAAAACCAAATCCTTGTTTTTGCAGATAGTCGGCAGCCAGACTTTTTCCGGATCCGGTCATTCCCACTAAGGTTATTATTTTATTATTTTTCATATTATTTGATAAGAATTTAAGTTTATTTTTATTTTCTGGCAAACAGGTTATAGGCGTTTTCCGGATGATAAATGTTTCGGATTTCCGCCTTGATCATTTTATTCCAACAATCTTGGCAACACCACCAGTGTCCGTACATATAAATATCAGCATCGCGGGTATCAATATTTTGTTTTCGCGCTTTTTTTATTAGTTGGGCTTCGGCGTGTTGTTCCGGACTGGCACAGCCGGGACAAAGCCAATAAGCTTTTCCGCTGGGTACTTTAAGTAATCGGCGTAAACAATATTTTTTATGCAATTCCACCATTTTTTGGTTTTTTAGGATTGATTGATTACCGGCCCGTAAAATAACTTTTTCGTTTCTAACCAAAACAACGCCAATGGGGTTAAGTTTTTCAGTGGAGTTTTTTTGTTGGGCTTTTCTGGCTTCTTTCATAAAGGGATGATCTTGGGAAATATATTTTATTTGTCTACCTTCGGGTAAATACGGATATTGTTTCGGTGGTTTATATGAGACCATATGGTTATTGCCGGTTATCTAAGGAGAAATTATTTTTTAATTCATCTAATTTTCCGGATTTAAGCAAATCCAACTCATCGCCGGAATCGGTTTTAGCCTCTAAACTGTATGGAGTGGAGCCCACATATTTGGCTTCTTGAACTCCATGCATTTTGGCTTCTTTCTCACTGAGATCATCGGTTAATTCAAAAAACTGAGTTTGACACAAGCGTTCGCCCGGATAGATTTTTATTATATGATGAGAATTGTTAACCACAGGAATGGTTAATTGTCCGTTATAACCGCAGTCTATCATGCCGGTTTCAATTTGAATCCCGCGACGTAGAGCTGAACTGCGAGGCAAAAGCAATCCGGATAAATTACCGGAGTTTAAAATGATTTTCTCCAATGTGGAGATTAAAATAAATTCTTGCGGCAATATTTCAAAATACTGTCCGGGTTTTAGTTTTATCAGTTTAAAATATTCTTCAAAATTTTGGTAATCGGTGTAATCAGCGGTTACGGCCACTCGTCCTTTGGCCGTGTATTTCCAAGTGTGCGGAATGTAAAAATTCCATCCGGCTCGGAGGTCAATGGAGTTGGGTGAAATTTGGTGTTTGTCCAAAGCCGGCTCAAAGTTTATTTGTTTTTGTTTAATCTTTTCCAAGATTTTCTTTTTGGTTAAAATGGCCATATTAATAAGATTATTTTATTACTTTATATCTCAGATTAATAACATTTTTATCCAGTTTGTTTATTTCCAATAATTCCAGTTTTTTATTTAAATCCAAATTCTTAAACAAGGTTAAGCCCCCGCCAAATATAAGCGGTTCAACGGTTAACCGGATTTCATCTATTAAATTTTCTTGTAAAAACAGAGAATTTATTGAGGTGCCACCACCTAAAATCACTTGGTCAAAGCCTTGTTTTCTTAAATATTTTAAAATTTCAGTTGGTTGGAGTTTGGTATATTCCAATTGTCCGGGAATGGTTTTTTCTTTTTTCGGATGATGAGTCATTATTAAGTTTAGTCGTCCGGGCAGGGGACGACCAATGGTTTTATAAGTGGACAGTCCCATGATTATAGCGCCGGCTTTTTTGGTTTGTTCAATAAAAATTTTTTTGTCAGCCTCAGAGCTCCAGTCGGTTGAATTTTGTTTACTGGATTTGGCTATAAAACCATCGGCGGTCATGACCATCATTAGGATAACTTTCATGGGGGAAGGACATTTAAAAATTATTTTGATTTGATAGATTTAATCCGAATATTAAAATTAAAAGAAAAACAAGAAATAAAGAAAAAAGGGTATTTGTGAATATGTAAAAAATTTAAAACGAATTATTAAAGAAATAAAGAAAAAGTGAAAAATGGTATCAAAACATTATTATTTCAAAACAAACATATATTAAAGAATAATATAGGGACAAAATATTATTTTGTCCGAAACTTTTTTCGTGTTTTGAACATTTTGGCTATAAAACGATCTTCATCCCTTTGATCGGACCCAGTGGTTTATATTGCTTTTGTAGTTTATCGGTAATTTCCTTGGCCAGTTCAATATCTCCGGTTTCTGCTCGATCAAAATAATCAGGTTGAGCGTGAAAATTGATCGGCGGATGATCATTGGCTCGTTCGGTTAATTCCCAGGCTTGTTTAAAATGAATATCATAAATATGAGCATTGGAAATGCTATGAGTCAATTTTCCGGGTTGAACACCCAATTTAGCCGCTAAAATACAAAGCAAAAGATAAAATCCGGCCACATCATGCGGACAACCGAGCATCATATCATTGGATCTGACTATTGAGTGAATATGAAGTTTGTTGCCAATAATATTGGCGGTCCAAGTATAAGGGCAAGGGATATTTTTCTTTGTTTGCGGATTGCCCAATCCGTCTTCTCGTGGATCCCAAGTAATAACCACGCCATGGCGGGAACCCGGTTTTTCAGTTAAATGTTTGACCAAAAGGCCGAGCTGGTCTCGGCCAAAGGCTTGGCGCCATCTATGTCCGTAAGCGGCCGGAATGGTGCCGTCTTGTTCAGTAAAATCCTGCCATATTTTAGTAAATTTGTTTACATAATCATCCGGATGTTTGCTACCCATAATAAACCAAATTTGTTCGGCCACAAATATTTTGATGGGAATTTTTCTTAAAGTTAAAAGCGGAAATCCCTCATCCAATTCAAAGGTTAAACCGGGAATGACTTTACAAACATGACCGGTGCGTTCATTAAGCTCATCATAGCCTTTATTCATTATTTTCATTATTCCAGCTTTGTATTGTCGGTCAAACTGAGTCATTTTATATGGATTAGGGGTAGTTAAGCTTATAATCATTTTATCAAAACAAGGGCAAAAAGAAAAGTTGATAAGCTTGACAGGCCATTCCTGCCGTGATAAAACAGAAAGTGTTGAATAAGGTGTTTTTTAACCGAACAAAGGAGGATTTTATGAGAGACAAGGAAAAACAAAATCATTCCTATTTAACGATCCATTTGGAGCAAGCTACTGAGATAGAGATAAAAAAAGCGATTAAGTCGGCTTTTCATATGAAAGAATATGAAGCGGCCAAGGTTTTATGCTCTTATCTGCAGATAAAGCAACAAGAACGGTGTCTGACTTACTTGAAAAAGGCTGTTGATGAGTTGGTTATAGCGATGAGTTGGCAAAACTAAACTAAACTAATCTAATCTAATCGGTCAACAAAAAGGCCACCTTGCATTAAGGTGGTCTTTTGCTTTGAATAGAGGTTAATTCATACTGATTTATTTTATTTCCAGTTTAAGGCCTGGTCCCATGGAAGAGCAAATACTGATATTTTTTATAAAAACTCCTTTGGCTGAGTCGGGTTTGGCTGCTTGCACCGCTTGCATAAAGGTTTCATAATTTTCAATCAGAGCTTTGTTATCGGTGCTGACTTTACCAATAGCTTGATGAATATTGGCAGAATCGTCATTTTTAAAAGCAATTTTGCCTTTTTTCAACTCGCCAATGGTTTTTTCCAGATCTTTGGCTATGGTATCGTTTTTTGGTGAGGGCATTAATCCTTTTGGACCAAGTGTTTTAGCCAAAGGAGCCAGACTTTTCATGGTTTCCGGACAAGCTACCGCCAAATCAAAATTAATTTTCCCTTTTTTGGCAAAATCAACGATTTCATCCTCGGTAATAACCAAGTCGGCGCCGGCTTTTTCCGCTTCTTGTTTTTTGCTTTCAGGTACAAAAGCGGCGATTTTTTTTGCTTTGCCGAACTTATGGGGCAGAACGGTGGTGCTTCTGACTTGTTGTTCGCCTTTTTTTGGATTGATGTTCAAGCGGATGTGAACTTCAATTGTTTCGTCAAAATTGGCGGTAGAGGTCTTTTTTACCAATTCTACTGCTTTTTCTATCGGGTATGATTTTTTCGGATCTATCTCCGAATATAATTTTTTCATGCGTTTGTTTTTGGCCATAGTGTTTGTATTATTATTATTATTATTATTTTAATAAAAAATCGTGGCCGGGAGCCACGACCCGGCCGGCAAAGCCGGCCTTGGCGGCCGCACATATTTTTCAATTGCGCGGACAGAATAATTTTTGTCCGCGTAATCAATTTGGAGTTTTGCTGCCGCCGGCGGCGATATTTCGCCGCGGGTCGTGGTCAAGCGTCCCTGGAAAGGGGACTTCCACAACATTTAATATAAGTTGTTAAAAGGATGAGTTATTTGATCTTTACTCCCATTTGTCGGGCGGTTCCGGCCACTATTTTCATAGCCGCTTCAATGTTGTCGGTATTTAGATCCGGCAATTTAATTTCAGCGATTTCTCGGACTTGATCTTTGGTCAGTTTTCCGGCTGTTTCGGTCAAAGGATTGCCGGCACCTTTTTTTATGCTCCCCAGTTTTTTTATCAGTTCGGCGGTCGGTGGTGTTTTGGTGATAAAATCAAAGGAACGATCTTCGTAAACAGTGATTTCCACCGGGATGACATCGTTTCCTTTGTCTTTGGTGGCTTCATTAAATTGGTTGCAGAAATCTTGAATAGTGATTCCATGCTGACCCAGCGCCGGTCCGACCGGTGGAGCCGGAGTGGCTTTTCCCGCCGGAATTTGCAATTTGATTTTGGTTAATTCTTTTTTAGCCATAATTTTTAGCGCCAAGGTATCTTTATAAAGTTCACAAAACTTCAAACTTTATAAAAAATCTCGGCAACTGGATTATATTATTTTCTAAATTTTTTTTACTTGAAGATAATCAAGCTCAACCGGTGTTTCTCGTCCGAACATACTGACCAAAACTTTTATTTTACCTCTTTCTTCATCAACGGCTGATACTTTTCCTTCAAACCCCTTGAAAGGTCCGTCAGTAATTTTAACCGGAGTGTCGGGAGTAACATCAATGGTATATTTCGGTTCTTCCACGCCCATTCTTTTTTGCAATTCTTTCATTTCATTGTCCGATATCGGAGTCGGAGTGGTTCCGGTACCGATAAATCCGGTGACATTCGGGGTGTTTCTGACCACATACCAAGAGTCGTCAGTGACCAACATTTCCACAAAAACATAGCCCGGAAAAATTTTTTCGGTAATAATTTTCCTTTTACCGTTTTTTATTTTGATTTTTTTCTCCGTGGGGATCAGGATATTGAAAATTTTATCTTCCATGTCCATTGATTCAATCCTTTGTTTTAAGTTTTCCGCAACATTTTCTTCATATCCCGAATAGGTATGTATTACATACCAGCGGCGTCCACGGCCTACTTGTTTTGGCATAAATTATTTTATGTTTAGTGTTTTTGTTTTTACCTATAGAAAAAAGGCCAGAATTTTGGAAAAAATAAAGTCCAAAATTCCCAAAAAAGCGGCTACAAACAAGCTTAGTCCTATGACAATCAGGGTGTGTTTGATTGTTTCTTTTTTTGTCGGCCAAGTAACCTTTTTTAACTCTTGCTTGGATTCCGATAGATAATTAACCAATTTGTTTTGTGTTAGATTCATATAAGTGAAAACCACTAAGATTATTTTTTGTTCTTAATTTAGATTAAATCTTAGCTATGTTTCAGTTAGATTAAAGTATTCTAAAAAGGGCGTTTAGCCCTGTTTAATTGTATTATAGGCTAAATATAAAATTTGTCAAGAGATGGCAGGTTTTATACATCCAGATTTTTTACGCTGGTGGCATGGGTTTTTATAAAGCGTTTTCTGGGCATAACATCAGAACCCATTAAAACATCAAAAACTTCATCAGCGGCTTCAGCATCTTCAATAGTTACCTTTTTCAAAAATCTATTTCCCGGATCCATAGTGGTTTCCCAAAGTTGTTCAGCGTTCATTTCACCCAGACCTTTGTATCTTTGAATACCCAAACCTTTGACCTTTTCTTTATCTTCCTCTTCCGCTTTAACCACTTTTACATCCTTGGCTTTTTTAAATTTGTTTATTAATTCATCATAGCCCTTGTCAGTGTAAGCGTAGTGAATTTCTTTACCTTTTTTGATTTGGTATAAAGGAGGTTGGGCTATATAAACATAACCTTGCTTTATTAGTTCCGGGAAATGGCGATAAAAAAGAGTAAGCAAAAGTGTTCTGATATGTGAGCCGTCAACATCGGCATCGGTCATAATCACTATTTTGTGATAACGCAGTTTTTCCAAATTAAACTGTTCTCCAATATTTGTGCCGAGTGCTATAACCAAGGACTTTATTTCATTGTTGCTAAGCATTTTATCCAAGCGTGCTTTTTCCACATTTATGATCTTACCGCGCAAAGGAAGTATGGCCTGGAATTTTCTGTTTCTACCTTGTTTGGCGCTACCCCCGGCCGAATCTCCCTCAACAATATATAATTCGCATTCTTCCGGCTTGCGTGAGGAACAGTCGGAGAGTTTGCCGGGCAGGCTTAGACTGTCTAATACTCCTTTTCTTAGGATTGTTTCTCGGGCTGCTCTGGAGGCTTTTCTGGCTTGCGCCGCCAAAAGAGCTTTGCCTATAATCGCTTCTGCGTCGCGAGGATGTTCTTCCAAAAAAATAGCTAGATTTTCTGACAAGACGTTGTCCACGGCTGGTTTTACCTCGGCATTACCCAGTTTGGCTTTTGTTTGTCCTTCAAACTGAGGATCTTTTATTTTTACGCTGATAATACCGGTAAGACCTTCTCTTACATCGTCTCCGGTAAGATTATCATCTTTATCTTTTAAGATGTTGTTTTTTCTGGCATAGGAGTTTAATGTCCTAGTTAAAGCCGTTCTAAAGCCGGCTACATGCATACCGCCTTCCGGATTTAGGATGTTATTGGTAAAGGCCAAAACCGTTTCATTATATTCTTCAGTATATTTAATGGCTATTTCCACTTGTACTTCATCATGCATTTTATCCACATAAAAGATATTCTCATGTTTCATTTTGTCTTGTCGGTTCAGTTGTTTTACATAAGAAGCTATACCACCTTCAAAATAAAAAGCGTATTGCTTTTTCTTTTTTTTGTCACGTAAATCAAGACAAATAATTTTTATACCTTTGGTTAAAAAGGCTTGTTGGCGCATACGATTTAAAACCTTTTCCCAGCTGAATTCGGTGACTGTAAAAATTTCCGGATCCGGTTTGAAATATACGCTTGTTCCGCTTTGATAGCTTTTTTCCGGATGATAGGGGTCGGGATTTAGAGTTCTTCTGATCTTTCCGGTGTTTTTTATTTTGGTTTTGGCCAAGCCTTGCTGATACTCTTGCTGATAAACTTGACCGTTTCTTTTTATTTCCGCTTTTGTCCAAGCAGAAAGAGCATTAACTACCGAAACACCCACACCGTGAAGACCGCCTGAAACTTTATATCCGCCTTGTCCGAATTTTCCTCCGGCGTGAAGTTTGGTCATTACGGTTTCCAGAGCTGAAAGCTTGGTGACCTTGTGTTTTTCCACGGGAATTCCTCGTCCGTTATCCGAAACCCAAACCGAATTGTCGGGCATGAGTTTTACTACGACTTCAGAAGCATATCCGGCCATGGCTTCATCAATGGAGTTATCCACCACTTCCCAAAGCATGTGATGCAAACCTTCGGTGGCCGTGTTTCCGATATACATTCCGGGTCTTTTTCTTACCGGAGCCAGTCCTTCCAAAACAGTAATTTGTTCCGCGCCGTAAGCTCCCGGTTTTTTGTCTTTGGCCTTTGTTTTTTTACTTGTTGATTTTTTCGGCATAATAAAAAATTGCTAATCATTATATGAGCATTTTATCACAGACAAGGAAAATTGTGAAGTTTGTTAAGACATTTATCCGCAGCTTTTGGGCTTAATCTGATTTTATGGTACAATATGATTGAAATTAAAATAAAAATTAAATAAAAGTATGCCCAATAATATTTATAATAACTTAAGTGACCAAGAACTTAAGGCCGGATATTGGTATGTTCGTCATCGCGTTTTACTCAGACAGATCGGAATAATGGTTTTATTTGTAATGGCCGGAGGTCTTTTATTGTACGGAGTCTTTGGGTTGCTCAATTTTTATGTGGTAAAAGCTCCCGAACATCAGGTTTTGGAAAAAGAATTGGCCGCTCCGAAAATGAACTATGCTATTTTAGCCGAACTTAATCGAGCTAAAGGTTTACAGGTGCTTGAAACAAAGGTTTTTAAGGTTGAACAAGGTGTTTATGATTTGTATTCTCGAGTGGTTAATCCAAATTCTCAATGGGTGGTCACCGGCATGGAATATTACTATTTAATGGGGGATCAAAAATCCGAAGTGCAAACGGACTTTATTTTGCCCGGACAAACCAAAAATCTTTTCTTATTAAACCATGAAACAACTGAATATCCCGGACAAGCTGATATAATTATAGAAAATATAACTTGGAAAAAGATTAATGATTATCAGGCCTGGAGCAACAAGGTTTTAAATTTTTCTTATGAAAATATTGAAGTGGATTCGGGTAGTCAAAAAGAATCCACTCAGGTTAGTTTTGATTTGATTAACCGCAGTCCATACAATTTTTGGGAACCTTCTTTTGATTTGTTTTTTATGAGGAATGATCAAGTGGTGGGAGTCAGTCAAGTTGTGCTGGATGAGTTTTTAAGTGGAGAAAAACGTTCTGAAAAAATGGTTGTTTTTCGTTCTTTCCCCAGAGGAGTTGACCTAATGATTATGCCGGATATAAATATTTTAAATCCTGATGTTTTTAAAGGTTTTGATCAAGGATCCGGAGAATTAAAGTAAAACTATACAAATATTTTATAACTGCTAAGATTAAGATAGAATTATTTAATTCTATCTTTTACCTTTTATTATGTTGAAAAGGATTTTGGAAAATTTGGCCAAGATGGATTGGATCCTTTTAACGGCTGTTTTCATGCTGTTTTTTTTGGGATTGGCCGCCATATACAGTGTTAATCTAAGCCAGGCGGATGAGGGTTATGACAATTTTAAAAAGCAGATTTTGTTTGCCGTGATAGGGCTGGTATTTATGCTTATTTTGGGGTTAAGTAATTATGCCGGACTCAGGGTTTACAGTAGGCTCCTTTGGTTGGTTTGTTTTGTGTTGTTAATCTTGGTTTTATTTGTGGGCAGCGTAGTTCACGGGACTCAAGGCTGGCTGTCTTTAGGGAGTTTTAATATTCAGCCCGTGGAATTGGCCAAAGTGGTTTTAATAATCGTTTTAGCCAAATTTTTCAGCAATCGTTTACAAAACTTTACTGAGACCAAACATATTATAGTAAGTTTGATTCTTTGTCTGTCTTTGGCTGTCCCGGTTTTGCTACAACCAGATTTGGGATCGGCGGCTGTTCTTTTGGGTATTTGGTTTATAATGCTTTTGCTTACCGGGATAAGAAAAAGAACTGTTTTACTTTTGTTTTTGCTTTTGGCCGTGGTGGCGGTAATGGGCTGGACTGTATTTTTAAAGGATTATCAAAAAGAAAGAATAATGGTTTTTTTGGATCCGCAATCTGATCCTTTGGGAAGCGGATATAATGTGACACAATCGGTGATAGCTATAGGTTCCGGTAAAATTTGGGGAAGGGGACTGGGCTTTGGGTCACAAAGCCAGCTGAAATTTATTCCGGAGGCGCAAACTGATTTTATTTTTGCCGTGATCGCCGAAGAACTCGGTCTTTTTGGAGTTTTTTTAGTAGTTTTTCTTTGGGCTTTGATTTTTTATCGTTTACTTTTGATCGCCAAGGGAGCCAGGGATGATTTTGGGATGTTTTTGGTTCTCGGAGTTATGAGTATTTTCTTTTGGCATTTAATGATAAATATGGGCATGAACATGGGGATTATGCCGGTAATGGGAATTTCTTTGCCTTTTTTAAGTTATGGGGGTAGCTTTTTGATTGTTGCCATGCTTTTGGTAGGTATGGCTCAAAGCGTAAAAATTAAAAGTTGATTTTTGTATAAAATGTCTTGAGACTAAGTCTTGTTTGACTAATTTAAGACTATCTGCTACAATCCACCTTGATCTGATAATTAAAATACATTATATGGTTTATAAATTAAGCGCAAAAATCAGAGATAAAAAAGAAAGCTTGCAGGAAATGAGAAAAAACGGACTTATTCCGGGAATTGTTTACGGTCCTGAATTGGAGGAAAATATATTGGTTAAAATACCTTTTTCCTTGTTTAACAAACTATATCAAGAGGCCGGAGAAAGTTCTTTGGTTAACTTGTCTTTGGAAAAAGAAGATAAATCCAGGGAGGTTCTGGTAAAATCAATTTCCCGACATCCGGTTAAAGACATGTTTTATCATGTGGATTTTTATCAAATTAAAAGAGGACAAAAATTGGAAGTTTCTGCGGAATTGGTATTTGAAGGACAGGCTCCGGCGGAAAAAGAACTTGGCGGTATTTTGACTAAGAATTTAAGCGATATTAATATTAAATGTTTGCCCAAAGATTTGATTTCCGAAATAAAGGTGGATCTTTCTTCTTTAAAAACTTTGAACGATGTTATAAGAATTGAGGATCTGAATTTAAAAGACGAAATAGAAATTTTGGATGATCCCAAAACAGTAATCGCCACTGTGGTTGAGCCGGAAGAAGAACCGGAACCTGAGGAAGAAGAAGCTGAAGGCGAAGGAGAATCGGAAGAGGGAGAAGAAAAGACTTCGGAAGAAGAAGGTGAGAATGAAAACAAAGAAGAATCCGTTGAAGAAAAAAAATAATCAACTTGATTAAACTGCAAAAGTGCTCTATTATATGTTCGTAGAGTACTTTTTTTATGTCTAAAAAAGAGAAGAAAAAGTTAATTATAATTATTCTGGCGGTTGTTTTTGTGCTGGGTCTTTTTTTTGTTGGGAGCTTTTTATATAAGCAAATAAAAAAAACCGAAAATCAAAATCAAAAACAGGTGGAGGCGATTATAAATAACGATTTTTCAGAGTGCGAGAAAAGAAAAAGTATTAACGGTCTTTGTTATGACCTTGATTCCGAACCCGGCCTATTTTCAGTGATGATAGAGAATCATTCGGACTCCAGACCTCCCAGTGGATTAAGCGGGGCTGATTTGATTTATGAATCCGTGGTAGAAGCTCCGATCACCAGATTTTTAGCTGTTTTCAGTTTGGATAATAAAATAAATAAAATCGGTCCGGTGAGATCGGCTCGTCCTTTTTATGTTGATTGGGCCAAAGAGTTTAAGGCTCCTTATCTTCATGTGGGCGGTAGCCCGGAGGCTTTGGATTATTTGGCCGAGTCCTATGTTTTTGATTTAAATCAGTTCTCTTTTGGTCAATATTTTTGGCGGGATTCCTCCAGGCACAAGCCACATAATGTTTATACTTCCACGGATTTGGTAAAAAAAGCCATTGCCTCTCAAGCTTGGTCAATAAAAAATGATTTCAACAGTTGGAAATATAAACCGGAGGGACAGATTGTTGATGAAGCAAAAACAGCAAAAGAAGTTTATATTAATTTTAACAGCCCGGTTTATGCGGTTAAATGGTTGTATGATGAAAAAAGAAATAATTATCAGAGGTTTCAGGCCGGACGCCCGCATAAGGATGCTGATTATACACAAATTTACGCTAAGAATATAGCGATTATGTATACGGAAAGTCGGATTATTGATTCTTACGGGCGCAGGGAAACCAAAACGGTCGGTCAAGGAAAGGCCTTGATTTTTCAAGATGGCAAAGTTTTGCCGGCCGAATGGAGAAGACCTGGCTTGGATCAGAGAACCAGATTTTTTTCCACACAAGATCAAGAGGTTAAATTTAATCCGGGTACTACTTGGATTGAAGTTATACCTGTTCAATATCCTGAGGTTAAATATGAATAAAAAACAAGAATATAAAGAAAAATTCTATTGGATTTTTTTGGTCGTGGTGATCTTAAGTGGATTGTCCATTTACGGTTGGAATTTATTGCAAGGAAATAATTTGGCTCAACCTCCTAAAATTGATTTGGAAGAATTAAATCAATCTAGTGAACAGTTTAAGACCCTTTTTGACGACAGAGGAAAAGATTCTTCAAACCAAGAGACGGCAACAGAGCAAAGATCAGAAAAACAAGTATCCGTCGGACAAGATAAAGAAATAGGGAATTTGTCAAAGTATAATCCCGGATATGTTTATTTTAAGGATTGTTTTAGGTTGAATACGGCGGAAGAGAGTAGAGAGTTAATAGCCGGTTTTTTAATGGATTTTCCTGGGTTGGCGCAAGCGAATATTGAAATGCTCAATGCGGTGAAAAAAGTGGAATTGGGTTTACCTTTGGTAAACGGAGAAGAGGTTGTTGAGCGGTTGGAAGAAAGTGATTTGATAAAAAATCTTAAATTAAAAAAATCGCCCGTTTGGTCGGCCGAATTGGATAAAGAGATGTTTTTGTCTGTTTTTAAGGAGCGTTTGGTTCGGATAACCAAAGATGTTAAAATTTTAACAAAATCTTTGGATAAACAGTATGTGGCTCGAATAAATTATGTGGACCTAAAAGGTGTTCAACCCGAGGTTTTGCGTTTAAAGAAAGAATTTTCCAACATGGTTTGGATCAGTGAATAAATTTTTATAATTTAATTCTTAAGACTCGGTTTTTGGCGGCCAAGTCTTTTTTTTCGCGTATTTCAGCTTGCGGTAGAACCGAGTTAATGAATTTTTTTAATTCCGGTGACTGATCTTGACCTATTTCCACTAAAATTAGTTCGGGTTTGTAGGGCAGGGTTTTTACTTGTTGAAAAAAATCACGATAAGCATCTAAGCCGTCCGAACCGGCGTATAAGGCTTGTGGCGGTTCGAATTTTAAGGCTTTTTCATCTGAGGATTTTAAAAGGTTTTTATGGTTTTCATCCAAATAAGGTAGATTAGCGATAATTACCTTAAATTTTTGCTCAAATATTGGTTTAAGCAAATTGCCTTGAAAAAATTTTATTTTATCGGTAGTTTGGTGTTTTTTGGCGTTGAGTTTGGCGATTTCCAAAGCTTTGGCGGAAATATCCGTGGCCGTTATTTGAACCTGAGGTAGAGTTTTGGCCAGACTGACAGCAATACAGCCGGAGCCGGTGCCGATTTCGGCAACTGATAGCGGAGTTTTTCTGTTCTTTTTTTCTTTGATATATTGTTGAGCTTGTTCAACCAAAAGTTCGGTCTCCGGACGAGGCACTAAAACATTTTCATTAATCAAAAAATCTAAACCAAAAAATTCTTTATGTCCGGTTAAATAGGCCAGTGGAGTATGCTGAGCCCTTTTGTTTATCAGTCGATCCAAGGTCTTAATTTGTTGGTCGGTCAACTCTTTTTCCGGATAAGTGTATAGAAATTCTTTAGGTTTTTTCAGGACAAAGCTTAAAAGCACTTCAGCGTCAAGCTGAGCGGTTTGAAGATCGTTTTTTCGCAGTTTTTGTTTATTTTCGCTTAAAGTTTGTTTTATGCTTGACATTTTTTGCTTAATAATATAAATTAATATGTCAGGTTCTTTGCATTTTTTCAACTTATAACCGGGAGGTGTCAAGATGGGAGCAAAGGAAATTACGGTCAAAGATCTGCAAAACAAGGATTTGCTCGGTTGGAAATTGAACAAAATCGGTTATTTGAAACTTTCTTCCGAACTGGGCTTGAATGAATCGGAAATGTTGTTCAAGGTTCAGGACTACGCCATTGTGGACAAGGTTTGCAAGATCCTCAAGTTCATCTACGGGGTTGAAGGCGGAGAATATCATCCGGTGGAGCGGTTTACCCTGGCCGGCGTTATGGTCAATGAGCAGAAAAGAGCCTTTTTTACGATTCAGGACTTGAAAGAGGAGAGCCTAACGGCCAGACCGCTTGAATTCAAGGATCGAGAACACTTTTTGGATCTTTGGGATCAGGTAAAGTCTGTTCTCAAGAACAGATTGGAGCAGGAGGATTTTTTGGCGCTTCTTTTGGAGGAAAAGAAAAAAGAGGTGCGAGAAGAGTTTGACCTGTAGATACAGTCCAAAGGGATTTCACGCATGGGATCCCTTTTTTGTTTGGTTAAACCGGGTGTTTTAATTTTGTAATTTGAATTCCGCTTCCTTTAATTCATTAATAATCGGTTGAAGGTCACCGTTTAAAATACTTTGAATATTATTCCAGCTTTTTTTTATTCGGTGATCAGTAATCCTGTCTTGAGGAAAATTATAAGTGCGGATTTTTTCACTGCGGTCGCCGGAACCGATTTGTTTTTTTCGGTCGGCGCCCAGTTTTTCTTCCTGCTGTTTTGTTTTTAACTCATAAAGTTTAGAGCGCAAAACCTGCATGGCTTTTAATTTATTTTGCGCTTGAGATCGTTCATCTTGGCAGGTGGCTATGGTGTTGGTCGGCAGATGAGTTATTCTTACGGCCGAGTTGCTGGTATTAACACTTTGTCCGCCGGCTCCGCCCGCAGCAAAAGTGTCAATGCGCAGATCAGCGTCATTGATTTTTATGTCTGACTTCTCGGCTTCTGGTAAAACAGCCACACTGGCCGCCGAGGTATGAACTCGGCCTTGTTTTTCGGTTTCCGGCACTCTTTGTACGCGATGAACGCCTTTTTCATATTTTAATTGACCAAAAACATTTTGGCCTTTGATTTGAAAAATTATTTCTTTGAAACCTCCCATTTCCGTTTGGTTGGAGGAAATGATTTGAATTTTCCAATCTTTTTGCTCGGCAAAACGGGAATACATACGAAAAAGTTCGGCCGCGAAAAGAGCTGATTCTTCACCTCCGGTGCCGGCTCGGACTTCCATAATAACATTTTTCTTGTCCCTGGGATCTTTTGGCGCCAATTCGGATTTTAGTTCTTTTTCCAGTTTTTCCATTTCAGGTTCAAGATTTTTAATTTCTTCTTCTGCCAAATTTTTCAGCTCGGGATCTTCTGATTGAAGTGTCTCCCGGGCTTGATTTAAATCCGATTTTATTTTTTCATATTTTTCAATCAATTCCATTGTTTGTTTAAGTTCCGAATGTTCGGCTCCCAGTTTTTTGATCTTTTCAGGATCATTGATAACTTCCGAACTTTGCAGCTCTTTTTCCATTGTCTGAAAATCTTTTTTGATTTTTTTTATTTTTTCTTGCATATTTTTATGGATAACTTTTTTAATTAAAAACACCTGCATAGTAATTATAAGATAAGCAGGCGTTTTTGTATAGAAGCTATTTTTTTTCTTGTTCTTTTTCTTCTTGTTCTTTTTTTTCGGCCTCAGCTTGTTTCTTGGCTTTTTTGCCTTTGCGAGTTTCAGCCGTTTTGGTTTGCTTGGCCATCTTTTCTTTGAATTTCTCCACTCTGCGGGCGCTGTCAACCAACTTTTGTTTGCCCGTATAAAAAGGATGACACATGTGGCATAATTCCACGCTTATTTCTTTGTTGGTGGAGCCTACTTCAAACTCATTGCCGCAGGCGCAAGTGACCTTGGTTTTTGTGTGGTATTTCGGATGAATGTCTTTTTTCATATGGAATGATTTATACTTATTTTACTGGATTTCTTTTGTGCCTGGATGATAGCATAAACTTAAAAAATATGCAAGTATTTGCTTTTAAAGGACTTAAAGGCGGAGGTGTGTGGATAATTTAGTGAAAAAAAACTTTTTTTGTGGTACAATATAATAAATTAGTCATAACATTTTAAGTTATGAAAACCAAAAAGTTTTTAAGCGGATTGGCGGTTGGGACCTTGGTTGGTTCTGTTTTGGGATTGTTTATAAGTCCGGACAAAGGCAAGAAAAATAGAGAGAATTTTAGAAAAATGTCCAAAAAGGTCAGTCAAAGATTAATGACTGAAGCGGCTAAAGTTTCCAAGCTGGGGAAAAAAGAATATGAGGCCATAGTGGAAAATGTGATAAAAAAATACTCAAAGGATGATTTATTGAATAAGCAGGCTTGGGAAGAAATAGCCGAAGAGTTAAAAGGCCGTTGGACCGAGGTTCGTCGTGAGTTAAAAAAAACAAAACCGACTAGTTCAACCAAAAAGTCCGGTAAAAAAGCCAAAAAAAAGTAATGTTAGGTCCGGAAAAATTTTCCAGGTTTAATGTATATCGGTATTTTGCGTCAATGATGTATGATATGGTTTTTTAGCCATTGATTGATTGCTATTTAAACCCTAAAGAGAGCAAAAAAAGCCTGCCAGTCGGGCTTTTTTTGTTGAAGAGTAAATAAAAATTATTATGATAAATTTTTTACACAATTTTTTGCCGGATTCGGTTTTGTTTGATTTTTTTGGCTTAACCGTTCACTGGTATGGAGTAATGATGGTGATTGGCGGGTTGTTCGGTTTTTGGCTGGTTTTGAAATTGGCCGGTTTTTATAAACTGGATAAAAATATTTTTTTTGATTTATTGCTTTGGTGGGTGATTGGGGCGATTATCGGCGCTCGTCTTTATTATGTTTTATACGCTTGGCCTTTTTATCAAGACAATTGGTTGGACATTTTTAAAATTTGGCAAGGCGGATTGGCGGTGCATGGAATTATTTTGGGAGGATTCTTGGCCACTTATATTTATGCCAAAATTAAAAAAATAAAATTTGGGCGATTGGCTGATTTAACGGCTACCGGTTTGGTGGGGGCGCAAATATTCGGAAGAGTCGGTAATTATTTTAATCAAGAAATTTTTGGAAAACCAACTGATTTATCTTGGGGGATTCCCATTGAACCGCAATTCAGACCGGCTGAATTTTGGACCAGCTCTTATTTTCATCCGACCTTTTTGTATGAAAGTTTGGGGAATTTGGTGATTCTGGTCGTTATTTTGTTGTTACATTATAAATTTATTCGCAAAAAAGAAAATTTAAATGGTCGGATCTTTGTGTTGTATTTGGTTCTTTATTCCGGTTTGCGGTTTTTGTTGGAATTTTTAAGGCTTGATTATAGTCCGGTCGTGTTTGGTTTTCGTTGGGCTCAGATTCTAAGTTTTTTAGTCATGATTTTGGGGATGGGCTTTTTATTGAGGAGGGTCTTTTTTAAAAAAAGACAAGGACAAAAAGTGGAATAAATAGAAAAAATAATGTGGATTAATTCTTATTAAATCAGTTGTCGGTCAAACGAAAAAGTGATATAATAAATAACGATAGGGAAAATTAGAAAAAATGTCAGCGAGCTTTTAATTTGTTATGGATAGTTTTTTTGTTTTATTGAAGGATAAGAGCAGTATTAAGAGAAAGGGCGGTTTTTTTTCACTGGCTTTTGTTTTTGTGGTTGTTTTTTTCTTTTTTGGCGGACAGGTTTTAGCGTCGGATTCCGAAGTTTTTTCCGGATTTTTATCTCCGGAAATGAGAACTCCTGAAGTTTTGTCAAAAAATCAAATAAAATGGCCTTTCTATGACCGATCCTTTGGTGAAAAATGGTTTGAGCTTCGGAGTAAGTCCGGAGAGCTTTTAAAAAAAGTGGAGGATTTGGATTTGACTTATATTATTGAAAAAAATTTGCAACCAAATACCGGCTATCAGCGTCGAATACATGCTTGCAAGGAAGATACTTATGCGGCTTCAGCTTTGTCCGAAAAGGTTTTCACTTTGGCCGCCAGACCGCAAATCAAGGCAGTCTATGTTCAGCCAAATGGAAATATCGGTTTGGAGGTTGATCATCAGGGAAATCCAAAATATACAAAGTATGCCATTTATGAAAAGGAAAGAGATTTGTGGTTGCAACCTAATTATACATTGGGTAAAAGAAGAGTTTTTCAGCCTTATTCAGATTGGATTGCTGATACCAGAGCGGTGCAAATAAAACAAACCGAGCCTGAACAAAAATATGTTTTTGCCGTTCAAGCCAAAAATGAAGAAGGCAATAAAACCAATTTGTCTGAATACCGAGAGGTTGTTTCCGCTGATCTGGATAATCCGAATTTGTTGATAAAAAAGAAAGTGGGAGTGGATCTGGAAAAAAAAATGGCAAGAGGTTTTTATATGGGGGATTTGGTTTTTGCCGGTATAAATTCAGATTGGGCGAAAACCCTTCCGGTTTATTCCGTTTATTTGAATTGGATTATTTTTGGCTTTGCGATTTTACTGGTTCTTTTTTTGTCAGGTCTAATTTTAAATTCCAAAAGATCTAAATCAGTAAAATATATCCCCGAGGTTTTGCTTGATGATTGGAGGCGACGGGAAGTTGATGCTTATTATCATTTAATGCATGGCCAGGGGAAAAGCGACAATCATCAGCGTTATCATAGACATAAACATTTTTATCGCTGGTCGGGTTATTCTTTCTTGGGACTTGTTTTGTCTTTGGCCGTAAAATTGGGAGTGTTTGTTCTGGCTTTTGTTCTTATTTACGGACAGGTTCCCATTATGGCTTTTTCCGATCAAAACAAGCACCCCGTTCCCGAAGATGGTGCTTTAATCTACGAAGTCTTGGTTGAAAATACGGGTAGAAAAACCGAAGCAGGTGTTTTTATAGAGGAAAAAATTCCTCAAAAGGTTTCTTATGTAAATTCCAGTATGACGGTTAACGGTTTGGCGCAAACGGACGATCGGGATGATGATCAAGCTTTTATTAAAGAAAACTTGATAAAAACCAAAGTGCGGGATCTTGCTCCGGGAGAAAAGGTTGTTCTAAGGTTTAAGGTTTTAATTAAAGGGGAGCCTGAAGAAGTGATCAGTAATGAAGCTGTAATCAAATATAACCGGGGTGATTTTTTTACCAGAAGCAAAAAAGTAAGCAATAAAATAGTTAAAAAACAAGATTTTAATTTGGCCAGCTTGCAGGTGCAAAATATCAGTGAAAAAGCAGAGCCCGTATTTTCTTATGATGAAGCTGATTGGTATGTTCAAGTTATAGATCAATATATAAATTTTAGCCGAAAATCCAAAAATGATTTTAGAAAATATATAATGTATGATATTGAGCCTTTGGAAAAAAATAGATTGAAGCAGTATAGAGCCGAAGATGTTTTCAAAATAATTTTTGAGCATTCTCCGGAAAAAGAGGTTGAAAAAGCGGTGGTCAAGGCCGTAGCTTATATTTTAGTGCGTTAATTTTTAGTATGTTTTTAGACATATTTTGTAAGGAAAAGTTTTAAATAAGCTCTAAAATAATATAATAGAGCTGAAATTTATGTTATGCTAAGGCGGTTGAAGAAAAATTGGAATAGATTAAAAACCTTGTCTGTTTTTTGGCCGGGTTTGTTTTTGGTTGTGGGTGTGTGTTTGTTGCTTTTTTTTGATGCCAAGGCCTTTACTTGGACTACGAATTCAATAAATGATTCTTATTCTGTTGGTTATTCCAATAACCGATCTATTTCCACCTATGTAGTTGACTCTGATCATCAGTATTATGCTTATGTAAATGGAAGCTGGGATGCTTTGCGTTACGCCTATAACAATAATGGCAGTTGGACTTATGCCAGTGGCGGGGACGGTTTGCTTAGAGGGAGTATGCCGGCCGGGGATGTCGACGACCGCAACGGAACCGACATAGCCTTGGATGGTTCCACTCCGGTTATTTCTTTTTCCAGTACTACGGACGGAGTTTATGTCGCCAGGCAAGATACCAACTATAACAGGAGTGCGGATGATTCGGGATGGTCTTTTGAAGAAGTTTATACAGGTGCTCATGTTATAGAGTCCAATCTGGAGATAGATAGTATAGGTGTTCCACACTTGGCTTTTTATAATAGCGATGATAGTGAAATTATTTACGCCCATGAAGATGAGGGGATCAATGATCCGGATTGCGGAACTTTGGGAGATTGGCAGTGTGAGGTGGTGGCCGGTACCGGAATCACGGGGGTTATGCCCAGAATGATTTTGCGCTCTTCTGATGATATGCCCGTGGTTGTTTTTGCCGATGTAGGCAATAACGAAGTAATCATGGCTGTTCGTAATGGTGGTGGCAGTGGAACTTGTCCGGATAATAATGAGTGGAACTGTTATACGGTGTACGATTCGGTTTATACTTCCGAGCGTTATACGAGGATGGGGTTGGCTGAAAATTCCAACGGTCAATTCGGAGTTGTTTTTCCCAGCTCTACAGAGAAGTTGGATTATGCCATTCATGATGCCGGAGATTATTCCTCTTGGACGGTTACCAATGTAGAAGACTCCGGAGGCTGGTTTGGTGCGGACCTTACCTACAACGGCACCACTCCGATGTTTGCTTCGTATCATGATCATACTTCGTCAACTCCTTATGATTTGGTTTTCTACAGTTACGATGGAGCGACCTGGCAGACTGAGACAATAGATGATACTTCAAATAATTGTTTTGATTTTGATTTGGAAAACGATGGTTCTTTTACTTTGGCGGCTTTTGGCCATGACGATGGTAGCTCTGATTTATATCCGTATTATTCCACGGCCACGGTTACTTATAATAGTTTACCAACGATTTCCAGTTCAGGATCCCCCGAGCAACACTCAATGGATTTTTTAAGCAGTACACATGTTTATTATTATTGGACTCCGACCGAAGCTAATATCGGTAAAGTTATCTGGCGTAACTGGGTGGCGGATGGTGATAACGATGGAGTAATGCTTAAATTTGAATACTCGGATGATGGGGGTGCCAATTGGTATGATCCATACATTGATTCCATTTTATACACCAATGCGGATCTAGATAACAGTCAAACCTACCAAGTGGGTACAAATACCAAGATTGATATTGCCGGTGGCGAGGACAGTGTAATGATTTATTGGGATCCTAAATCAGCCAATAATGAAAAACCGATTGATGATGTGGAAAACAGCAATGTTATGCTCAGGGTGACTCCGCACGACGGCACTTCCGCCGGTTCGGCTTCCGCTACCGGAGCTTTTTCCGTGGATACCTTGGACCCTTCCGGGCTGGGTAGTTTTAGCGCTGATACGGTAAACAGTACCAGCGTGGATTTTAGTTGGGATACGGTGACTGAAAATAATTTCCATAATTATGAGATCTGGGTTGGTCGTGATCAGACAAATGTGCAAAACAGAACCAATAGTAGCTCTTGGTCTTACAGTCAATTGGGCGTTAGTCATAATGGTGGAACTCATATGGAAGACTTTGAACATTTGGATTTTGATATGGATGGGGATGAAGATGTAATAGCTTTTAGTGAAGAAATTGGCAGTAGTTATGACTTAAATTGGTATGAAAATGATGGAACGGCCTCTTTTTCCCAACATACGATAATAGAGGGAACTACGGAAGATGTTTATAATGATTTGGTTTTTCAAGTGGTGGATTTTGATGGAGATGAAGATTATGATCTTTTAACTTATTATACCAAAAATTCAACCGGATACAGTTATTTCTCTTGGTATGAAAATTCTGGAGATAATTTGACCTTTACAGAGAATTTTATTCGTGAGGAGATAGTTCCCGCACCGGAGGATATGGTAGCTTATGATTTTAATTCGGACGGCTATTTGGATGTGGTGACCAGTGATGCTTTTGAAATGTCTCTTTATTTGAATTCCGGAGATAACTCTAGTTTTACCAAAGAAACGGTCATTGAAAACAGTGATCTTATCCTTGATTTAAAGGTGGGGGATGTTGATGGTGATTCTGATATAGATGTGGTCGGTGTAACCGGTTCCGGAGATGATAAAATATATCTTTATAAAAATTCCGGAGATAACTCAAGTTTTACTCGTTCGGAAATAGGTAGCGGTTATAATAAAGTTGAACTTGAAGATATAGACCAGGATGGTGATTTGGATGTTTTTGGAGGGATTGAAACTAACAGGCTTTGGTTTAATGACGGAGGTGGAAATTTTACTGAACTTGACAGCTGGGAAATGTCTTCTCCGTCCTTGGGATATTGTTATGAGTTGGTGGATTTGGATGAGGATGGTGATTTGGACATTGTTGGTATATATAATAACAGTGATGTGCAATGGTTTGAAAACAGAGACGGTGATTTTTTCGTGGAGCATGATATAAAAACCGGAGTAGTTGATAATATTGAAGGTGTGGTGGTGGCTGATTTTGATATGTTTGGAATGGACGATAAATTGGAAGTTATAAATGTCAACAGAAGTGAAGATAGTCAAGCCTTTTTTATTTCGTCATATTCCACACCAAAGGCCAGGGAGTGGACTGCCATGGAAGATGGTGACTTGGAAACAATTGGTACGGGAACTACTACTTTGACCGGATTACAAACCAATCAAGATTATTATTTTAAAATTTGGGGAGTTGATATTTTTAACAACTATACCACGGTTGCCGATATAACCGCTCATACTCCGGCCAGCGTGCCGGGGCAACCCGAAGTTTCCGCTGAAAGTAATAGTAGTCTGCGTTTGACTATTGATCCCAATAATAATTCATCTTCCGTGGTTTATAAAGCTCATGAAACCGGTACCGGTGATTATGTGGAGGTTGTGGGTGGTGATTATGTTTTGGGTTCAGCCTTTCCAATGAATTATTATGCTGTCGGGGTGGATGATTGGGGTGGCCCATCGGGAAGGGAGATAACCGGTCTCTCCACCAATACTGAATATACTTTTGAGATAATCGGAATTGACGATAACAGCACGGAAACAGTAGCTTCGGCTTCGGCCAGCGCTTACACTATGGCCAATATACCGGGAACGCCAACGGTGACAGCTGAAGGCACTGATACTTTGGGCGTGGCTATTGATCCGAATTCCAATCCGTCAAATACTGAATATAAAATTAGGGAAACAACAACAGGTAATCATGTTGGGGTACCTATAGGACCTATTATATATTTTATGTTGCAACCGGGAGAGTACTGGCATGATTATTCCTATTGGGGGAGCTCTTCCGGTCAAACTGTAGATGATCTTTCCACCAATACCCAATATACTTTTGAAGTGACCGCCAGGAACGGCGATAATGTGGAGACCTCAGCTTCCGGCACAGCCTCAAAATATACTTTACAGGGAGCACCGACCGGAATCAGCGCGGTTGAACATACTGATTCCATAGATCTTACTTTTTCCGGTAGCTTTGCTAATTTGAGCAGTGGCAGTTCGGGGCTTTATATTGAAAATACCACGACGGGTCTTAGTTCTCCTTGGATGGATACCACTTCGGTTTCCGATACCAGTGCTACAACCGCCAATACCAAATATTCATATTTATTAAAATCTAGAAATGGCGATGGAGTAGAATGTGCCTCTACCGCGACCGATGATTTTTACACCTTGCAAAATACGCCAACCGGAGTTAGCGCTAGTGAAATCAGTTCCACTGAAATAATCATTACTGCTACCGGTACCTTGCCCAATCTGACCAGTGGCAGTTCAGGCCTTTATTTTGAAAATGTGACCAAAGGCACAAATTCCGGTTGGATTCAAACCAATTCTTGGACCAGTTCAAGCTTGGATGCCGACACTGATTATACTTTTAGGGTAAAGGCCAGAAATCAACAAGGAGTGGAAACAG
>Ga0102938_10000200_pt1 | contig 41223 bp, 38 predicted proteins | sample SalPonR2_B_D2_MG_FD_84516 | JGI IMG/M metagenome (GOLD analysis project Ga0102938, IMG submission 84516) | Salt pond soil microbial communities from South San Francisco under conditions of wetland restoration - Salt Pond MetaG R2_B_D2_MG | ecosystem: Environmental > Aquatic > Marine >...
CCCCAGGCGCGGTCGGCCAAAGATGCACCCATAGCTACCATAAAAGTAACATATGTAGTGGATAATGGGAGTTTTAAGGAAGTTGCAATAGCGATTAAAATACTGGCTACCGAAAGATTCACTGCGGCTCGAATCATATCAAAGGCCGGATTACCCGGATCTTCGGGTTCGTCAGGTCTTTGAAAGCGCGATTCTATAGCTGTACGAACCCTTTGCGGTAGAATTTTTGCCAACCCTTCGTTAAAATCTACCGATACACGCACCATAAAGCGGCTGAATGCTGTGGCATCAAAGCGTTCTTCTCCTTCATCCTGTCGACTTAGGTCCACAGATGTTGCCACAACTGATTTGGCTTTGGAAGATGTCCAAAGCGTGGCTATCATAATTGCACCAGCCCCAAGCAAAATCAAAGTGCCACTTTGCACCGGTTGTGCCAAAACGCCCATCATGTATTCGGAAGCTTCCATTCCAGAAGCTGCATATGCTTTATAAGATGCCAAGCCGGCCAACGGCACCCCAATGAAGTTCACCAGGTCGTTACCCGCAAAAGCCATGGCCAGCGCAAAAGTTCCTACAATTACTACTACTCGTGGTGCATTGGTTTTAAACAAAACATATAAAACCTGTAAGATAATGGTCCAACCAATAAATGAGTAAGTAATAATTGTAAATGCATGTGTTTTTACATATTCCATAATATATTCCGGAATATATGTGGTGCCTTTCATTCCTTTGATCACAATAAAATAAAAGATCGCGCTAATGGCAAGGCCTCCAAAAGCTGACCCTGCCCATTTCAGGTTACGCCGATACCTAAATGAAAACATCAAGCGGGACAAATATTGGACGACAGAACCTATTAAAAAAGCAAGTACCACCGAAAGCAATATTCCTCCTATAATAGCAAGCGCACTGCCACTATTAATGTAGGTGCCCAAATCGGCCATGGTTTCACTGGCATTCATTGCAATTTTTACTACCGAAACGGCAACTGAAGCGCCAAGTAGCTCAAATACTATGGAAACAGTTGTTGATGTGGGCAGACCAATTGTATTAAACAAATCTAAAAGAATTACATCGGTAATCATTACGGCAAGGAATATGGTCATAATCTCAGCAAAATTGAACATTTGCGGATTGAATATTCCTTTGCGGGCAACCTCCATCATACCACTTGAAAAGGTGGCTCCAACAAGGACTCCAAGCGAGGCTACGATCATAATAATATAGCCTGGTGCAGCTTTGGCCCCTATGGCTGAATTTAAAAAGTTAACAGCATCGTTACTTACTCCAACAATAAGATCGGAAATTGCCAGTGCAAATAGCACTATAACAAAAATGAGATAGATATAATCCATAATCCTTAATTAGTCGTTTCAAAAATGTCTGCTAAAAAATCAATTTTTTAGTGATTCTGTATTAAATTAATGTTAAGTTGTACTATTTCACTCTTATTTAACTCTAAAATAATCAATCATTGGTTATTTTTACAATTTATTTATGAACAAATCCAACTGATATAGTACAAAATAAAAGAAACAAATGAAAAGTGTATCTTCAAAGCAGCTCACACTACTTATTTCACTTGTAATTACATTTGTTAGTTTCTTGTACTGGCTCATCGACTTTTTTCTTATTACATCCTGGTGGATTGGCATTTTATGGATTTCCACTGTTTTTATCGTGAGTTACTTTACGATCCGTTACATTCTAAACCATTTCATATACGATAAAATAAAGCCCATTTATAAATCGATACACGATATCAATATTAAAAATAAACTAGCCAGAAACCAAGCTGAACCTACCGACATAATTGCCAAAGTAAAAAATGAAGTAACCATATACAGTGAACACAAAACACAGGAAATAGAACAGCTCAAAGAGATGGAGCGCTATAGAAAAGAGTTCCTGGGAAATGTGTCACATGAGCTAAAAACACCAATTTTCAATATTCAGGGCTATATTTTGACGCTCCTTGACGGAGGTATAGACGACCCAAATATCAATAATTTGTACCTGGAAAGAACCGAAAAAAGCATTAACAGGATGATCTCTATTGTGGAAGATCTTGAAACAATTACACGACTTGAAGCCGGAGAGCTGGAGCTAAAATTCACAAATTTTGATATTATCGGGCTTGTGGCAGATGTTTTTGAAATGCACCACATGCGTGCAGAAGGAAAACAAATATCATTGAAGTTTGGTACGGGTGCCGAGAAACCAATAAAAGTAAATGCTGATAAAAGACGAATATTCGAAGTAGTATCCAACCTTGTAATTAATGCCCTAAAATACGGAAAACCCAAAGGAAGCATAAGAGCAAGTTTTTATGATATGGACGCCTATACGCTTATTGAGATTAAAGATGACGGAATTGGTATTTCACCAGAAAATTTACCCAGAATTTTTGAAAGGTTTTATCGCGTAGATAAAAGTCGTTCAAGGGAAGAAGGTGGTACCGGACTTGGTCTTTCAATTGTTAAACACATCATTGATGCACATAACCAAACCATCAATGTGAAGTCTGATATAAACAGAGGAACAACCTTTTCCTTTACCCTGAACAAATCAACAAAAAAATAATACTCATGCCAGAACCGAAACACCAAAAAATATTGCTGGTTGACGATGAATCCGATATTCGGGAATTTATTAGTTATAACCTATCAAAAGAAGGTTATAATGTTAGTACAGCAAGCAATGGCAAAGAAGCCATACAAAAGGCCATTGAATTAAAACCCCATCTCATCATTCTAGATGTAATGATGCCTGAGATGGATGGTATTGAAACCTGCTCACAACTCAGACTTATAAAAGAGCTTAACAGTACCATTATTGCATTCCTAACTGCACGGGGAGAAGATTACTCTCAAATAGCAGGTTTTGAAGCAGGCGGCGACGACTACATCACCAAACCAATAAAACCCAAAGTACTCATCAGTCGGGTTAAAGCTCTTTTAAAAAGGTACAAAGGAATACAGGAGACCAAAAATGAAGGCTCAACGAATACCATTGAAATTGCCGGTTTAATTATTGACAAAGAAAAATATGTTGTACTTAAAGGAGAGGAAGAGCTGATTCTGCCTCGCAAAGAGTTTGAATTGCTTGCGCTTTTGGCATCAAAAAAGAATAAAGTATTTACACGCGACGAAATTTACAGCTCTGTTTGGGGTGATAATATAATTGTGGGTGACCGCACCATTGACGTGCACATCAGAAAGCTCAGGGAGAAAATTGGTAATGACCTAATAAAAACCATTAAAGGTGTGGGTTACAAATTTGTTGATTAAGGTGTTTATGGTAAGATAAAACACTCATTATAAATAAAAGCCGTTTAAAATAGGGCCATATTAACATTCTTCCATAAATTTGCTACGGGTAAAACCTACTTAGTAAATTATTATGAGAATCGAAAAAGACTTTCTGGGTACCAAAGAAATAGCCGATCAGGCATTGTATGGCATTCACGCACTCAGAGCACGTGAGAATTTTCCGGGCCATAGCACATTTAACAAAAACTGGTACAAAGCAATGGGCCTGGTAAAGCATGCCTGTTACCTGACCTACGAAAAATATATTAATGCTGTAACAAAAAAATATGGAAAACAGGCTCCTGTTCAAAAGATTGAGCAAGAAAAGATAACCGCCCTACAGCATGCTGCACTAAAAATAGCCAGTGGAGATTTTTTTGAGCAATTCATTGTACCAGCCATTCAGGGTGGTGCGGGTACGAGTATCAATATGAATATCAATGAAATAATTACCAACCTGGCCCTGAATGACCTTAAGAGAAAGCCCGGCGAGTATGAATTTATTGATCCGATAGAACACGCCAACATTTTTCAGTCGACCAACGATACCGTACCTACAGCCCTTAAAGTTGCCATAATGAAATTGCTCGAAGCGCTTGAAGAAACTGTGAATAATTCGCGCAACCAGGTTGAAACACTTGAAAAAAAATACAGAGACGCACTGAGAACGGGCTATACCCAGTTGCAGCAAGCTGTTCCGACTTCTTATGGTAAAATGTTCAGTGCATACAACGATGCCCTTTCGCGGGACTGGTGGCGCATATCGAAATGTGCAGAACGTATTAAAGTAGTAAACCTGGGCGGCAGCGCCATTGGAAGTGGCATTACCGTACCAACATATTTCATTATGGAAGTGGTTCCAACATTGCAAAAACTCACAGGGCTACCCATTACCCGCGGTGAAAACATGATGGATGCCACAAGCAACCTCGACAGTTTTGTTGAGATACACGCCACATTAAAATCGCTTGCTGTGAACCTGGAAAAAATCGCCAGTGACCTTCGTTTGCTGGCTGCTGATATTTCAACGCACAGTGAATTTACCATACCCGAACGGCAAGCCGGCAGTTCAATTATGCCCGGCAAGGTAAATCCGGTAATATCAGAATTCATCATCAGCTCGGCGCACAAGGTTTATGCAAACGACCAGATAGTGAGTACGCTCGCTGGCCAGGGGCACTTAGAATTAAACGCTTATATTCCGCAAATAGGCGATGCTATTTTGGAATCACTGGAAATTCTAATCAACGCAAATCGCTCTATGGCAGCCCACCTCATCAATGGCATTTCCATTAACACTAAAGAGGCAGCTGCCAAACTTTACAACAGTCCATCTATTTGCACTGCCCTGATACCTTATATCGGGTACCACAAGGCGGGAGATTTGGCCAAACACATGCATCAACACAAAACATCAATTTTTGAAGCCAATGAAAAGTTGCGTGTATTAGAACCAAAAAAACTGGAACAAATCACTCAGGCATCAAACTTGCTTAAATTAGGTTATAAACCAAGCGATCTTTAGGTTATGCAAAAGGGAAAAGCATCAACACCACATATAGGTATTTATGGCAGAAGGAACAATGGGAAAAGCTCACTTATTAACCAATTAGCCGGACAAGACATTGCCATTGTTTCAGATTTTGCCGGTACCACCACTGATCCGGTGAAAAAATCATTTGAAATAACCGGGTTCGGACCGGTAATATTGATCGACACCGCAGGCATTGACGACGAAGGTGAATTGGGGCAAAAGCGCATAGCGAAAACCAAAGCCTCCATAAAAAGTATCGACCTGGGCATTCTTGTAATTACCGATAATCATTTCGATGATTTTGAAGCCAACATCATCAAATCGTTTCAAAAAACCGACACTCCGTTTTTTATTGTTCATAATAAAAGTGATCAGTCAGAACTAAAAACAGATTTAGCCCAGGAACTACATGGTAAATACGGGTGTAAAATTATATCGCACAGCACATTTACCAATGGGCAAGCCGAAATGATCATTGATACCATAAAAAAAACAATTCCCGAATCGGCTTATTCCACTCCTTCCCTGGTTGGCGATTTGGTGCAATATGGAGATATTGTGCTCCTCATCACCCCAATTGATATTGAAGCCCCAGAAGGCAGGCTCATTCTGCCACAAGTACAAGCCATTCGCGATATTTTAGATAATGATGCGGTTTGTATTGTACTGAAAGAACGCGAAGTGGATAGTTTTCTGAAACAAACGGGCATTAAACCCGCCCTGGCCATTACCGACAGTCAAATATTTACCAAAGCCGATGCTTCAATCCCGCGGGATATTCCACTTACGAGCTTCAGTATAGTACTGGCCCGCTTCAAAGGTGATTTTGATGCTTACCTGCAAGGAACCCCAAAACTAAACGACCTACAAAACGGAGACAGAATATTATTGCTGGAATCGTGCACACACCATGTGGCATGCGACGATATAGGCCGCGTTAAAATCCCAAGATGGATATCTGCTTTCACAGGAAAAGAGCATGAATATGAGGTGGTTGCAGGATTAAACGACCTCCCCCGCCCCATTACAGATTATGCACTCGTAATACAATGCGGAGGCTGCATGATCACCCGTAAACAACTGGTCAATCGCATTAAACCTGCCATTGAAGCAGGCATTCCAGTAACCAACTACGGAATGGCCATCGCCTATGTGCAGGGAATTTATAAAAGAGCTGTTGCTCCATTTACAAAGCAACCCGATTCATCTGATGATTATTTGTAGTACCTCATATTACAATGCTTTCAGCAAAGCAGACTAAAAAAATTGACTTATTTGTGATTTTTTAGACTTTCGTGTTACGTATTGGTTAAAATTAATAAGTCAACAATTAGAATAAACAAAAATGGCTACCAACAAAGAGGACAAATTCATTAATGTATTTGAAACCAACATTGGCATTATTCTGAAAATAGCCGCGGCTTATACTGATATAGCCCAGGACAGAGAAGATCTTATTAATGACATAGCACTCGAGCTTTGGAAATCATTTGACCGTTTTCAAAAAAAATCAAAAATATCTACCTGGTTATATCGAGTAGCGCTCAATACAGCAATGAACTATAACAGGAAAAGAGAAAGAAACAATATTTTTATTCAACACAGCAGCGATGCTCTAAACAGAGCAAAAATAATAGAGCCGGATAATTCACCGCATGATTATGATTCACTTTATCAACACATCAACAAATTAAACGAAATAAATAAAGCCATTATATTACTTTACCTCGAGGAGAAATCGCACCGTGAAATTGCTGAAATTACCGGTATATCAGAAACAAATGTAGCTACAAAAATCGGCCGGATAAAAGCCCAAATTAAAAATTCTATAACCCCTAAAGCTCATTAATCATGGAACTAGATGACCTTAAATTGATGTGGCAAAACCAGGAAAAACAAATTGCAAAAAACACTAAACTCAACAGGGAAATTCTAAGGTATATGCTCATAAAAGCACCGCAAAGACGTATGAACAAAGAAAAGTTCAGTGCCATTGTGAATATTGCATTACCATTAATCATTATTTCCGTAATTCTGATCCCCAACATTGAATTACGCAACACGTTTAATTTTTATCTGGGAGTTGTTGCTTTTGCCGTGCCTTTTATACTCACATACACCTGGAGTATCCAATATTTTTTGACGATTAATAAAATCGATTTTACAAATCCAATTACAACAATAAAAAAACGCATAAAACACCTGGAACGGCAAAAAACAAAGATTACTAAATTAGGCTTCATGCTAATGCCAGTAGCTATAACAGGTATTTTCATTATGGGAAAAATAGAGCTCTTTACCACTCACTCGCTTTTACCCCTTGGTTTAATTATACTCATCATGATTATTTCAGGTTTATATACTTTTAAAATTGCACTTCATAAGCGCTTTACAGAATTTAAAAAAGAAATAGAAGCAATTGAGAACCTGGAAAAAGATTAAATAACCTGGAAATACAATTAAGGAAAAGCATTTAGATGTATTATCTTTAATGACTTTAATCGGATTAATTATAGTGAATGTGCACTATAATTAATCCGAGGTTTTATGTGATTTTGTTAATTTGCCATTATGAAAGGACAAAACCTAAAAAGAGCATATCACAAATACCTAAAATACGTTTTATTGTTTAGCATACTGCTAAGTTGTAAAACTGGCATATCTCAAGGTCCGTCAGAAAACCATGAGAAGTACAAACTTTACAAAGCAAAACTCGAGAACCATTTTTTGATTAAAAGCGATCCGCTCACATTTCCACATTACGGCACTTATATTCCTGCACACAAAAGAAACCCATATGACGGATTTCCTAATTCCGGAGAAATTCACTGGACCGATGCCGGACATACCATTGGTTTCTATCTGGCCACGCTAGCCACGGAATATGCACTGCTGGCGCATAAAAAAGACACCCAAAGTATGGGCAAAACGCTTACAGACATTGTGAACGTTTTGCGCACAATAGAAAGGTTAGACTATCTGGCAGAGATACGCTATGGTCAGGGAGCTGAAAAACTAATGAAGGTAGGAGATTCAGTAATTGTTCCATATCCATATCCAAAAGGTAGCTTAAATGGTTTTTTCATCAGAGATGATGTATCGCGTATTGAAATTTTTACGGATAGCGCACCGGAACTCTGGAGCAAAAAAGGCATTAAAACATTTGTGCAAACACCCAAATTATCATCAGATTACGGCAATCATGGAGAGATGAGCCAGGATCAGGTGTGGAACCTGATGCAAGGACTGGCGTTGACCCAAAAGCTGGTGAAAACTGATGAAAAGTTCATGGATGGGGAAGGTGAATTGGTAAAGCCGGGTTACTGGGCCCAAAAAATTACTTATCGCATTGCACGAACCATGCAAACCAGAGTGGTGCTCGACCTTTTTGGAGTGCCTATACCACTAAAACTTTGGGCCATTGTGAACCCGGCAACCGGAGAAATTGTAAGGCGCGGCGGAAAGCCCGTGGATCTGATATTCAATGCAAGGCTTTTTGGTTATGCCATGAACGAAATTACAGCACAAAAATTTGGTGATCTTCGATATGGCCTAAAGCCACAATTAATGCTTACCCTGCCCCTGCCCGGTCACAAGCACTTTAACGATCATGCGAAATTAGCGCTTGCTACCATCAGCCAAAGGCAATATGCCCAATCATTCGACAGCTTATTGTACTGGTGCTACCGCACCGCCCAAAGCTATAATAAAGGTATGCCCGAATCTTATCAAAAGTTCTCGTTTGTACATTTCCCGCTGATTTACCTCATCTTACACAATCCAAACATTGACTATAACAATCCGTTTTATCATTATTTTCTTTCGTACATTGATTTAAGATTAAACCAGGCCCCAAAAGAGGGCCAATGGCGAAGCCTTTACGATGTAAACAACGATGGAACCATCAACAAACACGATCATCCCGAACCTTTTTGGTCTGCCGGGAAAAGATTGGTTAAACCTGTCGGAAAAGACTACGTGATTAATAAAAACGATCCGGCCACGCGGCCATGGGAATACAATGGGTTAGATTATATGCTGTTGTATAATCTGTTTGAATTGGTTAAAATAGAATTTTTCAAACAACCCACCAGTGCAAAAAACAAAACAAATTTCGAATTTAAAGGATGGCAAGATGCCAAAGGCCGGCGCTGGAAAAAGGTTGATGAAAATGATATTAAATTGCAAAAAAACAGTACTGTAATTCCTTTTCAGTTTTATGGTAAAGAAATGGGCAGATAAAAACTTACCTGCCCATTTTAAAGATGTTGATTATATTTTATTCTTTGATCTCCGGAATTCTACCCGGTGTCCATGGAGCACCCAATTGGTTGAGCGCTTCTTCCAACGCAGGAATTTTTTCTTCTGATATTTTTTCAAGACGTTCTGCAATTGGTGGGAAGATCTCTTTCATTATGGCATATTGCTCTTTTGCTGTACCGGTTACATTTGTAGTAGAGCTGTAGTGTATCCACATAAGGTTGCTCATTCTTCTCAGCACAGGTATTTCGGCTGGTGGAATCTCTTCCCAACTGGCTTTTGCATCTACACCATGTAATTTGAACCTGATATTTTCAAGTTCGCTGGCAAGCGCTCGTGCCTGGTCGGCCAGCTCTTGCGAAGCTTCTGGTGTAGCATAAATAGCCTGCTGAATAGTAGCTGCTTTCTTTATCAACTCTTTATTCAGGTAATCAGCTCCTCTTACAGCTCCGTACATTTTCATTACTTTATTCTGGAATGCCATAAGTTCAGTGCGGTCATCAGCTGGCAATGTGGTGTTTTCCAGTGCATTTACTTTAAAAGTTTTGGGGCCTGCCAGTAATTTTTCTTTACCATCGTCCCACAATGCAAGTTCCACTGAATATTCACCCGGTGCGGCCATCACTCCTGAGCCACCGGTTTTAACCGGGTTGAATTCATCTTTCTCAGACATTGGGTAAAGCGCTGTGTAGCGTAAATCCCAGTTTATGCGGTTCACACCTTTTGATGGTCTTTTATTGATTTTACGTACAATATTTCCTTTTTCATCTTTAATGGTAAAAATCAGGTGGGCCTGTTCCTCCAACTCCTCTTTTTCAAGAGCTCTCCATGTTGGCTGAGGAATACGTTCACCTTCTTTAAAAAGCTTCTGCTCTTTCTTTCTGCGCTCCTGGCGTTTTGTTTTTGGAGCATCTTTCAGATAATAGGTAAATACCGCACCAAATTTTGGATTTTTAGCATAATAATAATCAGATCCCTGATTGTAGCGGCCGCGTGTTTGCGCGTATTGCAATGCATTAGGCACATCGAACAAATGTGCTTCTTTTTTGAGCATCTCTTCAGTAATATTTCTTAATGGTGCGTAATCGTCAATAATATAAAATCCGCGACCAAACGTAGCAATTACCAAATCATTCTCGCGTGATTGAATAGCCATATCCATTACAGCAATAGCGGGCAGGCCTTTACTTAACTTATGCCATTTTTTACCGCCGTTAAGACTAAACCAGGCAGAAAACTCCGTTCCGGCAAAAAGTAAGTTTTCATTCAAATGATCCTGTGTAATGGTATGAACAGGGCCGTTTTCGGGCAATCCCTCTACCATAATATCCCAGGTGCGCCCTTTATTGCTGCTTTTGAGAATATATGGTTTAAAGTCGTCTCTTTTATGATTATTGAACGTAGCATAAACAACATTCGCATTAAAGCGATCGGCAAAAATATCGCTCACATAAGTATGTTCAGGTACACCCGGAAAATCGGTAACTTTTGTCCATGTTTCGCCACTATTTTCAGTTACCTGAATTACACCATCATCAGTACCGGCAAATAAAAGACCCTCCTGAACCGGTGATTCAACCAACGAAACAATGGTTCCAAACTGTGAGGTAGAAACATCTTTAGCTACTGCTTCTGCACTCCAGTATTTACCCATTACCTTCCATGTATTACGGTCGATTTGTGCCGTAAGGTCATCACTTATTACCTCCCAGCTATTGCCGCGATTGATTGATTTAAATACCTTATTGGCAGCACAGTACAGAGTTTTATGGTCGTGCGGACTAAGGATTAAAGGTGTATTCCAGTTCCATTTATAGGCTTTTTCATCCTTACCTTCCAAAGGTTTAATCTTTACAGTTTCGCCCGATTTCTTGTCGTAGCGAAACATATTTCCATATTGATACTCGGTATAAACAATATTAGGATCGGTCGGGTCTATGGCTGCAAAAAAGCCATCACCGCCCATGGTTACAAACCAATCGGCGTTTCTTATACCCTTGCTGCTTGTTGTTTGAGACGGCCCGCCCATAGAATTGTTATCCTGTGTTCCACCATAAACATTGTAGAACGGATACTCATTGTCGACTGCAACGCGATAAAACTGTGTAACAGGAAGGTTAGCTTTAAAATTAAAGTGTTTTCCTCCGTCATAAGTTTCATAAATACCACCATCACCACCAATAATAAAGTGCTGGTTATCGTTTGGATTAATCCACAGTGCATGATCATCTACGTGACGATTACTTGTGGATAACCTTTTCCATGTTTTACCTCCATCTTCAGTGTAATGTGAAAAGGTCTCAACCGAGTATACTTTATCCACATTAACCGGGTCACAAAATAGTTCATTGTAATATTGTCCGCTTGAACTATGATCACTCATACGCTGCCAGCTCTCTCCTCGGTTAGTAGACCTGTAAAAGCCACTTTTACCTTTAGCAGCCTGCATAATCAGGTAAACCACGTTGTGGTCAACCGGGGAAACAGCAATGCCCATGCCTCCGATATGAACTCCGGGTAGGCCTTTCATTATTTTGCGCCATGTATCGCCACCATCGGTTGATTTATACACTGCAGATTCGGGACCACCACCAATTTTAGTGTAGTGGGTTCTTCTGCGTTGCTCTGATGTAGCATACATGATATCGGGGTTCACAGGATCAATAACCACGTTATTTACTCCGGTGTGTTTGGAAATATCAATTACTTTTTTCCAGTTTTCGCCACCATCAATACTTTTATAGAGCCCACGCTCTCCACCGGGGCCCCATGCAGAACCTTCTGCTGCAACAAAAACGATATCGGAATTACGGGGATCAATAACGATATCGCCTATCTGGCGACTCTCTTTCAGTCCCAAATTTTTAAATGACTGGCCACCATCAACAGATTTATAAACACCATTGCCATACCCGAGGGCACGCTGGTGATTGTTCTCGCCGGTTCCAACCCAAATCACATTATGGTTATTGGGATCCATGGTAACACAACCAATGGAATAGGCACCGTAATTATCAAAAACAGGTTTAAAAGTTACGCCATGATTAGTGGTTTTCCATACATTTCCCGATGCAACAGCTACATAATATTCAGAATAATTATCAGGGTTCACTGCAAAATCGGCGATACGTCCGCTCGCCCAGGCTGGTCCGAGACTACGCCATTTAAAAGCGTTTAATTTTCCGACCAAAGTATCTTTGGCCGCTTTTTCATCTTTATCTTTTTTCTTAGCAAGGCTTTCGTGGGGTGAAAAGAATACAAAAACCCCCAGGAAAAGCGTAAACAGAAAAGTTTTAAAACGCATAGTTCACTTATTTTAGTTCAACATTGATAAACGAATTATCTACACTAAAATAAGGAGAAACACATGAATAAATAAATTAAATAAAAAAACGTCCGATTTTGGGACAAAAAAAAGCCGCTGAAAAATCAACGGCTTTCTTTTATATAATTTCAAAAGATTAAACGACTCCCTGGTCAATCATTGCATCTGCAACTTTAATGAAACCAGCAACGTTGGCTCCTTTAACGTAATTACAGAAATCACCATCTGTACCATATTTCTGGCATGCAGAGTGAATGCTTTCCATAATTGTGTGCAGTTTACTATCAACCTCCTCTGGTGCCCAGCTAAGTTTCATTGCATTTTGGCTCATTTCCAAACCAGAAACAGCAACACCACCTGCATTGGCAGCTTTTCCAGGTCCGAAGAGAATTTTACTATCAAGAAAATGCTCGATAGCTTCCGGAGTTGAAGGCATGTTGGCACCTTCAGATACACAAATTACACCGTTAGAAACAAGTGCTTTGGCATCGTCGAGGTTCAATTCATTCTGGATAGCACATGGCAGCGCAACATCAACTTTCTGCTCCCATGGTCTTTTACCTGCAAAGAATTTTGCATTTGGAAACTCTTCTGCATAAGGAGCAACAACATCGTTATTCGATGCACGCAACTCAAGCATATAGTTGAATTTTTCTTCTGTGCTGATGCCATCAGGATCATAAATATATCCGTCAGGACCTGAGATTGTAACTACTTTAGCTCCAAGTTCAGATGCTTTTTGGGCTGCGCCCCATGCAACGTTACCAAAACCTGAAACAGCTACAGTTTTACCTTCAAATGTTTCTCCTTTGGTTTTAAGCATTTCGTTGGCAAAATATACATTACCAAAGCCTGTTGCTTCCGGACGAATCAATGATCCACCCCAATTACGGCCTTTACCGGTAAATACACCGGTATGTTCGTTACGTAGTTTTTTATACATACCGTACATAAAACCAATTTCACGTCCACCAACGCCGATATCACCGGCAGGAACGTCTGTGTCAGGACCAATGTGACGGAATAATTCAGTCATGAAAGACTGGCAGAAACGCATAATTTCGCCATCAGATTTTCCTTTTGGGTTGAAGTCAGAACCACCTTTACCACCGCCAATAGGCAATGTAGTAAGTGAGTTTTTAAAGATCTGTTCAAATCCAAGGAATTTCAGGCCACCCAATGTAACACTGGGGTGAAAACGCAACCCGCCTTTGTAAGGTCCAATTGCGCTGTTGAATTCAATACGGTAACCACGGTTAACCTGCACCTCACCGTTATCGTTGGTCCATGAAACACGGAACATAATAACGCGCTCAGGTTCGAGCAAACGCTCTACAATTTTTTGATCACTGTACTTAGGATTTTCTTCTACAAAACCCTTAATACTTTCAAGCACCTCTTCGGCAGCTTGCAAAAACTCAGGTTGACCGGGGTTTTTGGCCTCCAGTTCAGCCATAATTTTCTGTAAATCCATATGTTTTACGATTTATAAGAACATTAATCAATGATTCGACAAATCATTATTGTCGTTTACAAAGTAATAGGAAACATTTATCATTTCCAATGAAAACTTAACAGAAAATTCACTTTTTATTATTGTTTTTTAACACATATCACAAAGACTATCAAAAGCTGATAAATATCATGGTTTCAGGACAATGCCCTTGTTTCTTTTTGCCTCGATTTTGACTACTGCCGGTTGCGAAAATTGCACATGTCTGATATAATCAGTTTCGAAAACTGCCGATTGATTATCCAAAAATTCCACATCGTATTTGCCATCATTCATAAATGGATTGATGGTAAAATAACCGATACGGAAAGAGGTCAGGTTCTGGAAAAAATGCGTACCCTGGCTCGGGTCAATGCGATAATTAGGTAAGCCCGACTCAACAATAAGTCTTGCCTGTGATATTTGGCTCCATTTTATAGGTACGCCCAGCCAGGGGTCTGAAGAGCCCCAGCGACCAGGTCCTACAAGGATATAGTTTTTGTTTTCCTCTCTGAATTTCCGGTTCAATTCATCTAATTCTTCAGCAATTTGCTTGGTTTTTTCCGGATTAAAAGTGTCGGGTTTTACATAAATAAAATCGTATAAATCATCAATTATCCCATTACCCAAAGCTTTTTCTGATACAAGTATACACTCTTCTTCATTGACATCCCCCAGATCAAAGTTCAATGTATCAGACGCTTCAACTATCGGCCTGATTTGCAGAAAACTAAAAATATCCGGGCAATCCTCTCCTGTATCGAGGTTTACAGCAAATTCAATTTCTACCGGGTGATTCATCTCTTTTTGCCCCACATGCAATAAAGTATTAAGAATATCGCTTAAGGGGAAAGAGTTATATTTCAGTATCCCTGAGAAGGTAATTAGTTTTTTTCCTTTACCATATGCCCCATCCCTCACAACGTTATCCTGAAAATCATACACTGAACATATTTTTTTAATTGCCCCGTCTTTGTCGGCCTCTTTTATACTAAACTCTTCCATATTAATTCCATCATCGGTAGAATCGATATAATCCTCAGGATTCATGCTCAGCGCATAAAATTTCTTCTGCGTTTCTGTCAAAGCCATTTGCGGTGTTGACAGCTGCAATACCTTTTTGGGGTATTTGGGAGAAAAACGCAAGGTTTTGCCGCCTTCTACAATTATTTTCCCTAAACCAAGGCCAATGGAGGTGATGCCATCTTCTGGTTTTTCGGGTTCAATGGGATAGAAATTCACCGAACGTGCAACACCTGAAATGGTCGGGTAAAACCGGTCTCCATATCTGGAACCCGTCACCTCCTGTAAAATGATGGCCATTTTCTCCTCATCAATTACATTTTTCGTTGCTTCCATATATGCCTTGCTACTGCGGTAAAAAACCGAGGCATACACACTTTTTATAGCCCTGTAAAGCATCTCAAGCATCTCCTCATCCTCCTTTATATACGGAATCATGTAAGTAGAATAGATACCTGCAAATGGCTGATAATGGCTATCCTCAAGTAAGCTTGAAGAGCGTATGGCCAACGGGGTACTGGTTTTAGAAAGTAACGCTTTTAATTTCTCTTTTACGTGATTCGGTAGGGCACCATTTAAAAAATGTTGCAGAATTACTTCGTCATCTAAATCGAGTAATGCGATTTCATAAAGATTATTATTGGTCATGAACTCATCAAAAACATCCGTGCACAACACAATGGTTCTGGGAATGCTGATGATAATATTTTCATATTTATAAAATATTTTATGTTTTTTAATGATATTATCTACAAAAGCCAGGCCCCTGGCTTTACCACCAATTGAACCCTCTCCGATTCTGGAAAAAATAGAATACTCATCAAAGCCATCGCCTTCGAATTTTGAGATAATTCCCCTGCCGCGATTAATTCTGTATCTTGAAATTTCTTTAAGTACATACTCGCGCACATCTTCTATTGTATCGAAATCTGTAGCAGAGGCCCTTGAGAAAATATTGGAAAGTGAAAACAGCGATCGGGCTTTTAACCATTTCGAAAAATCATGTCGCTGACTATGGAAACGCAGACTCTCTGCAGGCACTTTCCGCACCGCCTCTTGAAAAGTAACTAAATCACGAGCTCTTGCAACCTGCTCTCCCGTACGCGGATTTTTAAAAATAAAGTCTCCAAACGCAAAATTGTTAATCACATAATCGCGCAACTCTAATGAAAGTTTATTTGAATTCTTATCTAAAAAACCCACATTTAATTTATCTGCAATGGTTCTGTTCTGAGGTCTTGAAGACTGCAAAAGGAAAGGTAAATAGGAATTGTCAGCTTTCACATGTTCGCACAGTTTAAACCCCGCATGCGGATCCTTCATGTTATCTTTCGAGTACCTTATATCAGAAATAACTCCCAACATATTATTTCTGTACTTATTATAGAATTCGATGGCCTCCTCATAAGAAGTTGCCAAAAGAATTTTTGGCCTTCCCCTTTTTCTGATCATCCGCTGGTGCTCATTCAACCCCTCTTGCATAAATCTTTCACTCTGGTGAAAAATAACTTTATACAGGTTGGGTAAGTAACTGGAGTAAAAACGAATGGAGTCTTCTACAAGCAGCACCACCTGGACACCAATTTCATTGGCATCCCTGTCCACATTCATTCTATCTTCGATAAGCTTTACAATAGCCAGAAGCAAATCTGCATTTCCCAACCACGAGAAAACATAATCAATAGAACTAAGGTCCTCATTCTGCAGCCGCATACTTACTTCTCGTGAAAAATGCGTAAGTACAACAATGGGAATTTCAGGGTAATGACTTTTTATTTGGTTAGATAATTGAAAGGCATCGGTTTCACGCACACTCAACATTGAGATTACAAGATCGATATTACCATCTTCAAGTATTTCAAAAGCTTTGGTGGCAGAATTTGCCTGTACAAAAACAGGTGGATAGCGCAGGTTAAGTGAAACATATTCTTTAAAAATTTGCTCATCAATACGTCCGTCCTCTTCAAGCATGTAGGCATCATAATTGCTACAAATAAGTAAAACACGATAAATACGTTTTTGCATCAGTGCCTTAAACATGGTCTCCTTATCAAAATACTTCTTCGATTGTATAAATTCGCGATAAATGGATGTCAACATATACTAGCATGTATTAAATTAAAAATCAACCGATTACCCCACCAATAAAAATAAAACCGGTACATTATCGGTCAATATAACTAAAAAAATAAAAACAAATCTATATGTAACAACTTTTTTATGAAGCACTTTTTTCAAAAAAAATTTTGTCAACTTAGGTTAAATGCTTATAATTGTCACATAATTCCCAAGTCAATCTTCTTAGATAATCACCACAATTTTACATAATCAAATTACACTCAGATGTACGATATTTTAGAACTGAACAAAAAACTTGTTTCAGAACTTAAAGAGATTGCAGCTGATCTTAAAATTAAAAAAATTGAATCTTTACGAAAGCAGGATCTCATCTACAAAATTTTAGACCAGCAAGCAATTAAAGCCTCCGAAGAAAAGCAATCTCAACCAGAGGAAAAAGAAAAAAAAGCAAGTTCAAAAAGGCCCAGGGTTCGCCGGGTAGAAAAGGTTTCGGCCAAACAAGAAAAAAAGCAGGAACAAGAAAAGCAGGAGCAAGAGCCCCAATCCAAACCTGCAGAGCCAGAAAAGCCTAAAGCAAAGCGCAAACAAAGAGTTGAAAAACCAGAAAAAGCGCAAGCTGAAACAAAACCAGAAAAAGTGCAAGCTGAAACAAAACCAGCAAAGCCACAAAAAGAAACAGTAGCTAAGAATGAACCGTTAGCTGAAAAGAAACCTGTGGAGAGACCAAAACCAATACAAGAAAAAAGGCAACAGAAGCAAACCCAGGAAAAAAACCAAAGACCAGCGCCAAAGCACAACCCTGCCAAAAACGATAACAATCAGGTTGATCAGAATAGAAACGCAGATCGGCATAAAAACAAAAGATTGGAATTCGAAGGTATTGTTACTGCCAGTGGCGTGTTGGATATTATGTCAGACGGCTACGGTTTCTTAAGGTCTTCAGACTATAACTATTTCAACAGTCCTGATGATATATATGTCAGTCAGTCGCAAATAAAACTATTTGGACTTAAAACAGGTGATACGGTAGAAGGAAGTATACGTCCACCCAAAGAAGGTGAAAAATATTTCCCTTTAATTAAGGTACATCAGATTAATGGCAGACCACCCGAAGAAGTAAGAGACCGGGTTCCCTTTGATTTTCTGACACCTCTGTTTCCGCACGAAAAATTTAACCTTACTGGTAAAAAAAGCAACCTTTCGACACGCATTGTAGATATGTTTGCACCAATCGGTAAAGGACAAAGGGGATTAATAGTTGCTCAACCTAAAACGGGAAAAACAGTATTGCTTAAGGATATTGCCAATGCAATAGCTGCTAACCACCCTGAAGTTTACATGATTATTCTGCTTATCGACGAAAGACCCGAAGAGGTTACCGATATGGCCAGAAGTGTAAATGCTGAAGTTATCTCTTCCACTTTCGATGAACCCGCTGAACGGCACGTGAAAGTAGCCAATATTGTACATGAAAAAGCTAAGCGCATGACCGAATGTGGCCATGATGTAGTGATTCTGCTTGATTCTATTACAAGGCTTGCAAGAGCTTTTAACACAGTATCACCTGCTTCCGGCAAAGTGTTATCGGGAGGTGTGGATGCCAATGCACTGCATAAGCCAAAACAGTTCTTTGGAGCAGCCCGAAAAATAGAGCATGGAGGGTCGTTAACTATCCTTTCAACAGCACTTACAGAAACAGGCTCCAAAATGGACGATGTAATTTTTGAGGAGTTTAAAGGAACCGGTAACATGGAACTTCAGCTCGATAGAAAACTATCGAACCGTCGCATTTTCCCATCTATCGATATTCCAGCATCGAGTACTCGTCGCGAAGATCTGTTAATCGACAAAGATTTAATCAACAGAATCTGGGTTTTGCGCGATTACCTTGCCGACATGAACAGTATAGAAGCAATGGATTTTATGCGTAACAGAATTGGAAAAACTAATTCCAATGAAGAGTTCCTGCTTACAATGGATAAATAATCCAATAACACATTAAGGATTAGAGATAAGCGGATTCAATTGAATCCGCTTTTTTTATTAAATAAATTTTGTTATTAGTGTTTTTTTTTTACTTTGTTCATGTAGTCATGATTACTTTTTATTTTAAACACTAAATTATTTACTACCATGAAAAAAACAGCATTAATATTAAGTTTAGCATTTTCGCTAGTGCTGCTATTTGCAGCTTGCGAACAGGAGCAAATCAAAACACAGGGAGAAGAAGAACTTCAACTCACATCGCCCAAAGGGTTTAAAGCAGCTAACTCAATAAGTGAGCTCAAATCATTTATTGATTTAAATACCAATGATAGAATAATTTCAATAGAATATTTGGAAAGTGAAAAAGCTAATGCCGCGCTCATTTCTTTTGTAAGAGAAGACAATCAAAAAAAGCAAACAATTGCTATTGGTAAAGGAAAGATGCATTTTGAAAGTACCAATTTAATATACAAAAAACTAAGCCCTAAAAACCAAAAGGCTCAAAATGGAGGGAGTTGGATCATATCATGTACGGGGACAGGTGATTGCAATAACTGCACTGTTCAAGGCACTGTTGATGCCGACGGTAATCTCAATTTTTCCTGCTCAGATTCATGCTGTGATATGGAAGTAAAAACAAATAATGAAGCTACATATAACATAGGTGACTAAGAAACATCTGCAGAATGCATTAATATAAATTAAAACTATTGTGGATTTATTATAAATTTCCACCAAAAGCACAGACATGACTAGTACTAAAAAAGCGGATCGATTCTGGACGATCCGCTTTTTTTTGCCCAATTTTTAGTTTTTGAATAAAAAAAGACCAATAAGTAACATAAAAGTAGATATAATAATTTTACCTTATTATTTAAAATGCTTTTATATAAGTCAAAATAAAAGGTTTGACAACATATTTATAAGGAAAAAAGGAACAAATAATGTAATTTTGTGGGTGAAAAAATCTAAATATAAATCCAGAAAAGTATGGCTAAAAAGAACTTTATTACCTGTGACGGTAACTATGCTGCATCTCATGTAGCATATATGTTTAGTGAGGTAGCAGCGATTTACCCGATTACGCCTTCATCTACAATGGCAGAATACATTGATGAATGGGCAGCATTTGGCAGAAAAAACATATTTGGTGAACAAGTAGAAGTAGCAGAACTTCAATCAGAAGGTGGCGCTTCAGGTGCAGTTCATGGTTCCTTACAGGGTGGAGCCCTTACTTCGACCTTTACAGCATCGCAAGGTTTATTGCTGATGATTCCCAATATGTATAAAATTGCCGGAGAATTATTACCTGGCGTATTTCACGTATCGGCTCGTAGTTTGGCCGCCCAGGCATTATCAATATTCGGTGACCACAGCGACGTTATGGCTACACGCCAAACAGGATTTGCACTGTTGGCAACAGGAAGTATCCAGGAAATTATGGACCTTGCGCCAATTGCGCACCTGTCATCAATAAAATCGCGCGTACCATTTTTACATTTCTTCGATGGTTTCAGAAATTCGCATGAAATTCAAAAGGTAGAAGCACCCACAACAGAGGAAATGGCGAAACTGGTTGACCAGGAAGCACTACAAAGATTCAGAGACAATGCTTTGAACCCGGAACACCCGGTTACACGCGGCACAGCTCAAAACCCTGATATATATTTCCAGACACGCGAAGTAGCCAATCCATTTTACGATCAGCTTCCTGACATTGTTGAAGAATACATGCAGGAAATTAAGAAAACAACTGGTCGCGAATATCATCCATTTACGTATTATGGTGCTGATGATGCAGAAGATATCATTATAGCAATGGGTTCTGTAACAGATACCATAAAAGAGGTGATCGACTATAAAGTGGCTAAGGGCGAAAAAGTCGGTATGATGAGTGTACACCTTTATCGTCCATTCTCGGCAAAATATTTCTTCAAGGCACTTCCAAAATCTGTAAAAAATATTGCAGTGATGGATCGTACCAAAGAGCCTGGGGCACACGGAGAACCACTTTACCTCGATATTGTAGAGTTGTTTAAAGATGATGCCAATGCACCTAAAATTATTGGTGGTCGTTACGGATTATCTTCAAAAGATACTACACCAGCACAAATTTTCAGTGTATTTGAAAACCTCCAGAAAAAAGAGTCTAAAAACTATTTTACTATAGGTATTGTTGATGACGTAACCAATCATTCGCTTGAAATTGGCAAAGACATCAATGTATCCCCCGAAGGAACATATTCAGCAAAATTCTACGGAATTGGATCTGACGGTACTGTGGGAGCCAACAAAAACTCTATTAAAATTATTGGAGAAACGACTGATAAATTCTGTCAGGCATACTTCTCTTATGATTCCAAAAAATCTGGTGGTGTTACAACTTCACACCTTCGTTTTGGTGACAAACCAATTCGTTCGCCTTACCTTGTAAACGCACCTGATTTTGTAGCTTGTCACGTACCAGCATACCTTGACAGCTATGACATGCTCAAAGGACTTAAAAAAGGTGGTACATTCTTGCTCAACTCAATTTGGGATGAAGAGGAAACCAAAAAACGCCTGCCCAATAGCGTGAAAAAATATCTGGCAGAGAACGATATCAAATTCTATATAATTAACGCCACAAAAATTGCAGAAGAAATTGGCCTTGGTAACAGAACCAACACCATTATGCAATCGGCGTTCTTTAAAATTTCAGAAGTAATACCTTACGACAAGGCTGTAGAAGAAATGAAAAACTTCATTGTCAAATCATTTGCCCGTAAAGGAGATGAAATTGTCAATATGAACAACGCAGCTGTTGATCAGGGTGGAGAAAAAGTAGATAAAGTAGAAATACCAGCAGATTGGGCTAAACTTTCAGCTGACGACAAGAGCAAAGACGACAGAAATATCCCTGATTTTATTAAAAACGTAGCAGAACCAATGAACCTGCTCAAAGGTGATGACCTGCCTGTTAGTGCATTTGTCGGTCGCGAAGATGGTACATTCCCTGCCGGAACGACAGAATATGAGAAACGTGGTATTGCCGTTACAGTTCCTGAATGGCAAATGGAAAACTGTATTCAATGCAACCTTTGCGCCAATGCTTGTCCACATGCAGCAATTCGTCCATTCTTGCTTACAGACGACGAACTGGCTAATGCACCTGAAGGTACAGAAGCTAAAAAAGCTGTTGGTAAAGGACTTGAAGGCCTGCACTACCGCATACAGGTTACACCTCTAGATTGTACAGGCTGCGGTGTTTGTGAAGATGTTTGTCCATCGAAAACAAAAGCACTTGTTATGAAGCCCCTCGATACTCAAAAAGATGAGATCGAACGCTGGGACTACATGTTCAATAAAGTTACCATAAAAGAGGACCGTTTCAATAAAAAGCAAAACGTTAAGAATGCACAATTTGCACAACCACTCTTTGAGTTCTCAGGAGCATGTGCCGGTTGCGGTGAAACCCCATATATTAAGACCATCACACAGCTTTATGGAGACCGTATGATGGTAGCCAACGCTACAGGTTGTTCTTCAATCTTTGGTGGTTCAGCACCATCTACACCTTACCGTAAAAACCACGAAGGTAAAGGACCCGCATGGGCCAACTCACTTTTCGAAGACAATGCAGAATACGGATTTGGTATGGCACTTGGCGTACAAAACCTACGCAAACGTATGGCCAACCAAATGACAAAGGCAATGAATGATGTGGGTACTGAAACAAAAGCCGCTTTCGTACAATGGATTGAAAGCAAAGAAGATGCAGATAAATCCAAAGAAGCATCAAAAGCTGTTGTTGAAGCACTACAAAAAGAAAAACACCCGGTAGCGAAAGATATCCTGTCTATGAAAGATTACCTGATCAAAAAATCAGTTTGGATCATTGGTGGTGACGGATGGGCATATGACATTGGCTATGGTGGTTTAGACCATGTAATTGCTTCTGGTGAGGATGTGAACCTACTGGTACTCGATACTGAGGTTTATTCAAATACTGGTGGCCAATCGTCCAAATCGACGCCTGTAGGTGCAGTAGCAAAATTTGCTGCCAGCGGTAAAAAAATCCGCAAAAAAGACCTCGGCATGATGGCTATGACCTATGGATATGTTTACGTAGCACAAGTTGCCATGGGCGCTAACCCTGCCCAATACTTAAAAGCCGTTAAAGAGGCTGAGGCTTATCCCGGACCATCAATCATAATAGCATATGCACCTTGTATTGCTCACGGATTGCGCAAAGGTATGAGTAAAACGCAAGCTGAACAGAAAGATGCAGTAGCTTGTGGTTACTGGCACATGTTCCGCTACAATCCGATGTTGGAAGCTGAAGGCAAAAATCCATTCCAGCTCGATTCAAAAGAGCCAAACTGGGATCTATTCCAGGACTTCCTGAAATCAGAGGTTCGCTATACTTCACTGATGAAAAGCTTCCCGAAAGAGGCAAAAGAACTCTTCAAGGATGCTCAGGAAAACAGCCTGTGGCGTTATAAGTCATATAAACGCATGGCTTCTATGGATTACTCAGAGTAAACACAGAAACTAAACATAAAAAAAGCGGCCTAAGAGCCGCTTTTTTATTTTAGTCACGATAATTGTAATTATACTTTCTATTCAAACTGGGTCTTAAATCCCATCACCATTACATCATCTACCTGCTCATTTGCACCGCGCCATTTATCAAAATTGTTTTCAAGCAACAAATGCTGCATATCCATATCATGTCGGGCAATAGAAAGTAAAAAATTCCTGAATCTACGTTGTTTATACTTTTTATTTTGTGGCCCTCCAAACTGATCGGCATAGCCATCTGAAGCCATATAAAATATATCTTCGTCAGAAAACTCAAGGTAATGATTGGTATATTCATGCTTGCCCAGGGCCCTTCCCATACCAACAGGAACCCGGTCACCTTTAATCTCATTTAACACTCCATTTTTCACATTATAAAGTGAATTCATAGCACCGGCAAATTCAAGTGTCATAGTTTCACGATCAATCATGCATAAGCCCATATCCATTCCGTCAGAAATATTTTTCTCCTCTTCATTTTCTGTAATAAATAGTTCATAAAGCTGATACTCCATTTTTTCAAGAATATCAGAAGGCTTCTCATGTCCGTTTTGCACCACTGTTTTCTTAAGTAACTCTACTGCAATTACAGACATTAATGCTCCGGGCACACCATGGCCAGTACAGTCAACAGCCGCAATACATATTTTTGCTCCCACTTCAGTATACCAGTAGAAGTCACCACTAATGATATCTTTTGGTCGGTGCATAACAAAAGAGTGTGGAATTACCCTTTTAAATGAATTATTTGCTGGAAACAGTGCTTGCTGGATTCGACTGGCATAGTTCATACTTTCGGTTACGTTCTTGTGCAGAATTGTTAACCGGTCGTTTTGCCTGGAAACCTGTTTTGCAGAGGCTTCCTTATCTCTTAAAACCTGATTGGTGAGACGTAAACGGCGCGTACGTGTTTCGATACCGAACAATAAAGCACCTAAAAACAGCACGGTATAAAAAGAATAAGCCCACCATGTTGCATACCATGGCCGGGGCACCTGAATTTTCAGGTATGCGATATTTGAGCTCCAGATTCGGTCAGCATTCGTACCATTTACAGAAATTCTGTATTTCCCGGGCTGAAGATTACTAAATGAAGCATAATTCTGGTTTCCTATTGAAATCCAATCAGAATCATTCACTCTGTAGCGATATTCAATTTTTTGCGGAGCAGTTAAATCGAGTGAGCTGAAATATATATTCACCAGGAAATCGGAAACACTCAAATCAAGTGTTGCACCGGAATAAACAGGGACCTCTCTCTTCCCGCGCGATCCATAAATAGTAGCACCTGAAATTTCAACCTCCGGATTAAAGGCACTCAACTGAAGCGAATCGGGATGAAAAAAAGCCACACCACCCTGTCCCCCAAAAGCAAGTCGGCCATTCTTAAATTCGTAAGTTGCGCCAACGTTGAATTCATCACATGGTAGGCCATCTGCTTTATGAAAAAGAGTACGTGTACTATCAGAATATCTTATTCGCAGCAAACCATTACCCGTACCTACAAAGGCATGCTTATCTGTATTATTGATGCTATAAATTGTACTTTTCTGATCACCTGTAATGTGATTGAAATGTGGATCATTACTAAATGGATCATCTAAAAGATCTAATCCATTGGCTGTTCCGACCCATAAACGTCCTAATCTATCGTAATCAAGGGCATATACATCATTTCCTGAAAGGGACGTGGTGTCATCCTGATGATATAAGAACCGGTCCCAATATTTATTCCGCAGATCGAATCGAAAAAGCCCATGACTTGTCCCAATAAAAACAAGGTCATCTTCTACATTCTCAAGGCAAAAAGAATTTGCTATTCCTGCATCCTTTTCCATATCAAACATCCAGGATTGCAGTTCTTTCTCTTCAAGGTCATATAAATGCAGCTGCCCGCCATAACTAAAAAACATTGAGTGAGATTTTACCGGCAACACTTCATAAACATGTACCTTAAGTTTATCAAGTACAGGATGAGACTCCCGCACCAACTTACCTTTACTGTTCCTGTTAATAACATTTAAACCCAAACTAGTAGCTACAATGGCCCTTGACCCTACATGCTTAATATCATAAATATTGTCATTAGTAATTACTGCATCTCTATCATTAGCAGTCATTTGGGTAACCTTACGTGTTTTTGAATTTACAAAATTCAACCCATATTCATAAGTTCCTATCCAATAGTATAAACCATCAAAAAAAATGGAAGATATCTGATCATCAGATAGGAAGTTACCTTCCTTTACTTCTTGCTCTATCACTTCAAACTTCGGATCAGAAATATTTGTTTTTAATATACCTTTGCCGCTTGTAGCAATCCATAAATTTTCACTGGAATCTAAAGTCAAAGCAGATACAAAAAACCGCTCTATGTTGCTGGATGAAAAGTCAAATGTTAATTGCTTCTGAAAAGCACCATTTTTTATGCGATATAACCCTTTATTACTAACAAGATAAACTTCATTGTCCTTTTTATTTTGAAAAATACTTATTTGACCATCGAAATACTGCACTTTCTGAAGTAAATCTCCAGATTTATATTTCCAAACTGTTTGGTCAGATGTAATATACATTTGGTTGTTGTGTTCAAAAATATTCTGAAAACAATTGACAAACCCCGGTACTTCAATAGGATTAAAATCGAATCGTCCAAAAACTTTATCGAACATTACAAGTTGGTGGCCCTTAAGAAACCAAATATTTCCGTTTGAGCTTTGGTATAATGCGCTTGCAGTACAATGTCTATCTAAAGAGCGCTCATCACTGAAGCCAAAAATTCGAACCTCTTGATCCATCGGGTTAATACGTACGAGGTAATTTGGCAATAACACCCAAACAAAATTTTCACTATCGACCAGAAGCGATCTTACATTAATTTCCGGGAATACGATACTATTTGATGGCAAACCATAGTGTATAAACTTCTGCTTACGACTGTCGTATTTGTTCAGCCCGGTGCGCGTTCCAATCCATAAATTATCATTGGCATCCTCTGCAATGGCATTAATATAATCAGAAGATATTGAATAGGGATCCTGAGGATTATTATGAAAAATTTTAAAATCGTATCCATCATATCTGTTAAGCCCGTTCTGAGTACCAACCCACAAAAAACCTTTTGAATCAATTAATACGTCATTGACAACACTCTGTGAGAGCCCATGCTGAATATTTAAAACTTGTAACTTCTCTTCTCTTTGTCCAAATAACGACAAAGAAAAAGATATTAATATGTAAAAAATTGCAAGTCTCATTAGCAACTAAATATAGAAAAAAAAAGAATAATAACATTTATTATTACCTGAAACCTTTTGCGTAGATAAATATTCCTAAATTCTGCGGCAGATAAACAACAGCTGCAAGTCACTAGTTACTATAATCTTGCTTGCTTGCCATCTGTAACTGATTTGAAAGCATTGGAGGGTGATGCAATAAAATTGCCAATGTTATATTTACTCCATTTATTGTCTACCTTTCGGATGGTCTCATCATCCATAACCACAAGGTCGGGCCATGGCCGTTTAAATTCTTTACGCCCATGTTTTCGTAAGGCATCGATGAGTACTATATCATCTTTGATTTTTATATCTCTAACCGGATCAGTGTTTCCTAAAATATACCAGGCTAAAGTATTAATATTCAAGTTTTGCAATCCTTTCTCGACAAAAACCACAAGTCCTTTGCAATGCTTGTAATGGTTCGTGATTAAGGAAAAGTCTTTGTCAAATGCCTTAGTAAAGACCACTAATAGGCCATCTCCAAATAGTTTGGCATCGGTACTTTCAGGTATTTCCACACAATCCATATTTTGAGTAACATTATCATGGGTGGCTGTAGCATCGATGCATAGCTTACCACCAACAGATTGTGTGTCACTCGAATGATCGAGAATATCAAGTGGCCCTTTGGAAAACAGTGTTTTTTCTTGCCAATTACTGATATTTAAAACTGCTTTGAATACAGCATTGTAGTCTCTTATGTCCATGTTATGGTCGACAACAATAATATATTTCGTGAACATCATTTGTCCGGCTCCCCAAAGTGCATTTGCAATTTTAAATGCCTGTCCTTCATAATTTACATTAGCCGACACAATTACCAGGTTATGCACTACACCGACAACAGGCATATGCATATCTTTCACCTCTGGAGCAATACCAATCTGTAACGGTTTTAAGAACAGATGCTCAGATATCTCTCCCATAAAAGCATCTTCCATTGGTGGTATACCAACAATTGTAGCAGGAAAAACTGCATCATTCCGATGTGTAATGCAGGTAACATGAAATAAAGGATAAAGGTCTGCAAGTGAATAAAACCCGGTATGATCGCCAAACGGGCCTTCATTCACCCAGAGTTCTTCAGGATCAATGTAACCTTCGATAACAATATCTGCATCTTCAGGAACAAAAATATCGTTCGTAATACATTTGACCAGTTTAACAGGCGCTTTTCTTATAAACCCGGCTATAATATATTCATCGAAATGATCGGGAGCTGGTGCAGTAGCCGCATAAGTATAAACCGGGTCTCCACCGAGCACCACACTGACGGGCATCTTTTCTTTTCGATCTTTATACTGTTGATAATGGCGTGCTCCCACTTTATGTTTATGCCAGTGCATGCCTGTGGTATTCGATGACATTTGCTGCATTCGGTACATACCCACGTTGCGCATTCCATTTTCAGGATCAATGGTATGGACAATAGGTAGTGTAATAAATTTTCCACCATCGTGAGGCCAGCATTTTAGGATGGGTAAAATATTGAGATCGGGATTATGGTGGACTTGTTGCTGGCAAATGCCGCTACCTTTTTTCTTCCGGGGTAAAAACCTGCCGATACCGGCTAATTGAGGTAATAACTTTAGTTTTTGTATTAATGAGCCGGACTGGTTATTAAAACTATTGAAGAGCTGTTCAATACGGCTGGCAAAATCCTTCGAATGGCTAATACCAAGGGCCTCGTGAATTCTATTCTGGCTCCCATAAGCATTAATCAAAATAGGAAAGTTTGTTCCGGTATTGCGGAATAAAAGGGCTTTTCCACCATTTGCTTCTTTGCTGAAACGATCTGCAATTTCGGTAATTTCCAGTTCAGGATCAACAAATTCATCTATAACCAGAAGTTCATTCTCGTCTTTTAATCGATCGATAAAAGCATTAAGTCCGTTATACCTCATTTTATTTAAAATAAAAAGCCTGGCATAGCTGCAGGGCAACTATGTCAGGCTTTAAAAAATATAATTATTTTGCATATTTGAATCCGCGTCCCGGATAAACGGCCGTTTCTTCTAGCATCTCTTCAATACGAAGCAATTGGTTATATTTTGCAATACGGTCTGACCTTGAAGCTGAACCGGTTTTAATCAAACCTGTATTCAATGCTACAGCAAGGTCTGCAATTGTTGTATCTTCCGTTTCACCTGAGCGGTGCGATATAACTGCAGTCATACCATTCTTATTGGCAAGGTTTACGGCATCGATGGTTTCTGTAAGCGTACCAATTTGGTTAACCTTAATAAGAATTGAGTTGGCAGCATTCATTTCAATACCTTTTTGTAGTCTTGTCACGTTTGTTACAAAAAGGTCATCTCCCACAATCTGAACGCGATCACCAATAGCTTCAGTCAGTTTTTTCCAACCTTCCCAGTCTTCTTCTGCCAGGCCATCTTCAATTGAAATAATTGGATATTTATCTACCAATTCTTTCCAATACTCAACCATTTGATCAGAGTTTCGCTCTTCACCGGTTGATTCGAATACGTATAAACCGCGATCGCTATGATAAAATTCAGTTGCAGCAGGGTCCAATGCAATGAAAATATCGCTGCCAGGCTTGTATCCGGCACGCTCAATTGCAGTCATTACATAATCAAGTGCTTCTGTATTGCTGTTTAAAGCTGGAGCAAAACCACCTTCGTCACCTACATTTGTAGCGTGACCTTCTTCAGCAAGTACTTTTTTAAGGTTATGGAATACTTCAGCACCCATTTGTAAAGCATCTGAAAAACGCTCTGCACCGACAGGCATAATCATGAATTCCTGAATATCGATTTTGTTATCAGCATGCTGACCACCATTAAGTATATTCATTAATGGAATTGGCAATGTTTTAGCATTCACGCCTCCCAGGTAACGATATAAATCCTGACCTGAAGTAAGGGCAGCAGCTTTAGCAACGGCCAAAGAAACGCCAAGCATAGCATTAGCACCTAAAGCAGACTTGTTGTCTGTTCCATCAATTTCAATGAGCGTTTGATCAATTGCAGCCTGGTCAAAAATGAAGAACCCATTAAGTTCTTCGTTAATTTTTGTATTTACATTATTAACAGCGGTGAGCACGCTTTTTCCAAGGTACATATTTTTGTCTCCATCGCGCATTTCATGAGCTTCGAAAGCACCCGTTGAAGCGCCTGAAGGGACTGCTGCACGACCAAGCACACCCTGATCGGTAATTACATCAACTTCTACTGTTGGATTTCCTCTTGAATCCAAAATCTGTCTTGCGATAATTTTAGCTATGTGTGCCATAATTTAAAATTTTTGAAGTTATCATTAAATCTGTCAATATTTGAAACTAATTCCGCACGCTTATATGGCTAAATGCGAGCTTTTGCAACAACATTTAGCTGTTTTGTTTTCCGACATGTAAATGAATCAATTATAGCGAATAAACACTTTGAAGCGTTCGAAATGTAAATTTACAAAAAGAAAGGGATAAAGTTAAGTCTTTATCCCTTTTTAACATGAACATATAATTAAATTTATTTGTTCTCTTCAGCATCTTTTTCTCCGCCGGCTTTCTTATCATCCTCTTTTTCAGGTGCTTTTTCAGCCTTTGGTTTAGCTTGTTTTTTCTCCTCTTTTTTAGGAGCTTCTTTTTTAGCTTCTGCCTTTTCTGAAGTTTTAGCTTCTTCCTTTTTAGGAGCAGCTTTCTTTTCTGCTTTAGGTTCAGCCTTTTTATCTTCAGCTTTCGGAGCAGCTTTTTTTGTTTCTGCTTTCGGCTCCTCTTTAGTTTCTGCTTCAGGTTTAGCTGCCTGCTCACTGCTTTGCACTTGTGTATCTTGCGCAGTTTGTGCCTGAGCATCTGATCCTGAAGATTTTTTACGGCGACGTCTACGGCTTGATTTAGATTTACTGTCTTTGCTGTCTTTCAGCATATTTTCGTTGTAATCTACAAGCTCAATAATGCACATATCAGCATTGTCACCTACCCGAGTACCCAGTTTTAAAATACGGGTATAACCTCCTGGGCGGTCACCGACTTTAACGGCAACATCACGAAATAATTCCGATACACTATCTTTATTTTGAAGGTAACTGAAAACAACACGACGCGAGTGCGTAGAATCTACTTTTGATTTAGTAATCAATGGTTCTACAAATGTGCGCAAAGCTTTAGCTTTTGGTACTGTTGTTTTAATTCTTTTATGCATTATCAGCGATGAAGCCATATTGGATAACATGGCACTACGGTGTCCATGTTGACGTCCTAAATGGTTAAATTTTTTATTGTGTCTCATCTTAACTGTCCTTGTCTAGTTTATACTTTCCTATATCCATTCCAAAGTTAAGGTTCATATTACCAAGCAATTCTTCGAGCTCAGTAAGTGATTTTTTACCAAAATTACGGAATTTCAATAAGTCATTCTTATTATATACCACAAGATCGCCCAGCGTTTCCACATCTGCAGCTTTAAGGCAATTAAGTGCTCTTACTGACAGATCCAGATCGACAAGTTTAGTTTTCAGAAGCTGACGTGTATGAAGTACTTCTTCATCGAATTCCTCATTACCATAGTCCTCGTCATTGTCGAGTGTAATTTTCTCATCTGAGAACAACATAAAGTGATATATGAGGATTTTTGCAGCTTCTTTCAGGGCTTCTTTAGGATGAATGGATCCATCAGTTGTGATTTCGAAGACCAGTTTTTCATAGTCGGTCTTCTGCTCCACCCTGTAATTTTCAATGTCGTATTTAACATTTTTGATGGGTGTAAAGATGGAATCCATTGCAATGATGCCAATTTCGTTGTCGTCTTTGAAATTCTCTTCAGCCGGAACATAACCTCTACCCTTCTCAATGGTAATATCCATTTGAAGTTTCACATCTGGTTCCATTTCACAGATAACCAGGTCTTCGTTTAAAACTTCGAAGTTAGTGAGGTATTTATTCATATCACCGGCAACAAATTTATTCTGGCCGCTGACAGAGACAGTAAATTTTTCGCTTTCCTCATCTTCCACTTTTCGCTTAAAACGAACTTGTTTCAAATTAAGCACAATTTCTGTCACATCCTGAATAACGCCGGGTATTGATGAAAACTCATGATCGACTCCCTCGATTTTAACCGATGTAATGGCAAATCCTTCGAGCGAGGAGAGTAAGATTCGGCGTAAGGCATTCCCTATAGTCATTCCATAACCTGGCTCAAGCGGACGGAATTCGAATTTACCGAATGCGTCATCAGCTTCGAGCATAATGACTTTATCTGGCTTTTGAAAAGCTAAAATGGCCATAAATAAATATTTTACTTAGAATACAATTCAACGATTAATTGTTCCTGGATATTTTCCGGAATCTCTTCACGTTCTGGTAAATTTACAAATTTACCAACAAAGTTATCTTGATCCCACTCTAACCAGGCATATTTACTGGCACGATTTGTAGCCAGTGAATCACTAATAATTTCAAGTGATTTAGATTTTTCACGAACACCAACTATGTCGCCTTTTTTCACCTGATATGAAGCGATATTAACTACCTCTCCATTCACAGTAATGTGGCGATGTGATACAAGTTGGCGTGCACCAGCGCGTGTAGGTGCAATACCCAAACGGAAAACAACATTATCTAATCTGGACTCGAGTAACTGAAGTAGTTCTACACCAGTAACACTTTTACTGCGCTGTGCTTTTTTGAAAAGATTACGAAACTGACGTTCGAGAACGCCGTAAGTATATTTTGCTTTTTGCTTTTCAGCAAGCTGCATTCCATACTCAGATTGTTTCTTTCTTTTGCGCGAAGCTCCATGTTCCCCTGGTGGATAATTTTTCCGCTCAAGGTACTTGTCGGGTCCAAATATCGGTTCACCGAATTTACGGGCAATTTTTGTTTTTGGTCCAATATATTTTGCCATGATTTAGTTCTTTTTCGATCTACAATTATACTCTTCTGCGTTTAGGTGGTCTGCAACCATTGTGCGGCAATGGAGTTTTATCGACAATTTCTGTAACGACAATACCTTCATTGTGCAAAGTACGAATGGCTGACTCACGTCCTGCACCAGGTCCTTTTACATAAACCTTTACCTTGCGCATTCCTGCATCTCTGGCAATTTTCGCACAATCCGCTGCAGCTACCTGAGCAGCATACGGTGTGTTCTTTTTAGAACCTTTAAAACCCATCTTACCGGCTGAAGACCAACTTACAACCTGGCCGTCAGTATTGGTAAGTGTGATGATGATGTTGTTGAAGGAGGAATGAACAAAGGCCATTCCGTTGGCTTCAACCTTAACAACACGCTTTCTGCTTGTTTTAGACTTCTGTGCCATATCCTAACTCTCCTATTTGGTAGCTTTCTTTTTGTTCGCAACTGTTTTTTTCTTCCCTTTCCTTGTACGGGCATTATTTTGTGTGTTCTGTCCGCGTACAGGAAGTCCGGAACGATGACGAATACCGCGATAACTGGCAATATCCATCAGTCGTTTGATGTTCATCTGAACCATTGAGCGTAATTCACCCTCAAGGGTATACTGCTCGTTGATGATCGTCCGTAATGAAGCGATCTGGTCATCGGTCCAGTCTTTTACCTTAATGTTCTCGTCGATTTCGGCTTTTTTCAGAATCTGTTTAGCTGTGCTATGACCGATTCCATAAATATAAGTTAAGCCGATTACGCCTCTTTTGTTTTTAGGTAAATCAACCCCAACAATACGTGCCATATAATTTTCCTTTAATTAAGTTTACTTTAATTACCCCTGACGTTGTTTAAACTTGGGGTTCTTTTTGTCGATCACATAAAGTCGTCCTTTACGACGCACTATTTTGCTGGTTGAACTACGCTTTTTTATTGATGCTCTTACTTTCATTGCTTTTAATTTTTATATCGAAAAGTAATTCGACCCTTTGTTAAGTCATAAGGCGACATTTCCACCTTCACTCTATCTCCTGGTAAAATTTTTATGTAATGCATACGCATTTTTCCGGAAATATGAGCAGTAATAACGTGACCATTCTCAAGCTCTACTCTGAACATTGCATTCGACAGTGCTTCAATAATAGTTCCGTCTTGTTCAATTGATGGTTGTTTAGCCATAAAATACTTTTTTAAATAACTGATCTTTTGCCTTTAATTCGACCGGATTTTAATAATCCATCATAGTGCCTCATTAATAAGTGACTTTCGATTTGCTGAAGTGTATCAAGAACCACACCAACCATAATTAATAAGGATGTACCTCCGTAAAAATTAGCAAATTGGTTGTTTACTCCTGCCAGAACCGCTATAGCAGGAAGTACTGCAACAATTGCAAGGAAAATGGATCCAGGTAGTGTAATTCGTGACATGATGGTATCGATAAACTCTACGGTTTTCTTGCCTGGTTTTACACCAGGAATAAATCCACCATTTTTCTTCATATCATCTGCCATTTGTTTTGGATTAATGGTAATAGCCGTATAAAAATAGGTAAAACCAATGATCAACAATGCAAATGTGATGTTGTAAACCAAGCTGGTATAATCTGCGAATGCAGCACCGATTCCGCTCATGGTATCGCTCTCTGCGAAACCTACAAGTACAACCGGCACAAACATTAATGCCTGTGCAAAGATAATCGGCATAACACCTGAGGCATTTACTTTTAATGGTATGTACTGACGTACTCCACCATATTGTTTATTACCAACAATTCGCTTGGCATACTGTACAGGAATTTTTCTTGTACCCTGTACCAGCAAAATCGTAAGCAGAATGATAACACCTAACATAATCATCTCAACGAGGAACATTACAAGACCACCGCCTTGTTCTTCAACTCGTGAGGCAAATTCTGCTGCTAATGCAAAAGGCAAGCGTGCAATGATACCGATCATAATAATCAATGATATACCATTACCGATGCCGCGGTCGGTGATTCGTTCACCTAACCACATAACAAACATGGTACCTGCTGTCAGTATGATTACTGATGATATGGTAAAAAATGTACCTTTCAGCATAAATGCTGATGGAGGTAATTGTGCATGTAAGTTAGCAATGTACCCTGGTGCCTGTAAGAGCAGAATGATTACAGTTAAATAACGTGTTATCTGATTGATTTTTCTTCTGCCACTTTCACCTTCCCGTTGCAGGCGCTGGAAATATGGAATTGCCATACCGAGCAGCTGCACAACGATTGAGGCAGAAATGTAGGGCATAATACCCAAAGCAAAAATAGAGGCGTTAGAAAATGCACCACCGGAGAACATATCCAGCAACCCCATAACGCCACTTGAAGTTTGCGATTGCAAGTTTTCAAGCTGACTTGGATCAACTCCTGGTAATACTACATGGGCCCCTAAACGATAAACAAGCAAAAGACCTAATGTTGTAAGGATGCGATTGCGCAAATCCTCAATTTTCCAAATGTTTTTGATTGTTTCAATAAAACGTTTCATTCATCAAATTTTTTCTGCGGTTCCTTCTTGTGCTTCAATGGCTTCTTTGGCTGATTTTGAAAAAGCGTGTGCTTTAACAGTCAGTTTTTTGCTTAAACTACCATTCCCTAATATTTTAATCAGGTCATGTTTTGAAGCCAGTCCATTTACAACCAGCACATCTTTATCAATAGTTGTAACGTTAAGTTTTTCGGCAATTTGTTCTAAAGTACTAAGGTTAATAGGCTTATACTCTACGCGGCCGCGGTTATAAAAACCAAATTTAGGTACTCGACGCTGAATAGGCATTTGACCTCCTTCGAAACCGATTTTCTTGGAGTAACCTGAACGCGATTTTGCACCTTTATGACCGCGACTTGCAGTATCACCATAACCAGAACCTTCACCTCTTCCGAGACGTTTTGAACTTTTGCTTGTTTGTGCTGGTTTAAGGTTGCTTAAATCCATATCATCAAAATTTAATTGATTTCTTCAACTTTTACTAAATGCTCTACTTTTTTAACCATACCGCGAATAACGGCATTGTCTTCGTGCTCAACAGTATGGCGTATTCTTTTAAGACCGAGTGCTTCCACAGTCTTTTTCTGACGTTTATCAGAGCCTATAATACTGCGTGTTTGTGTAATTCTTATTTTAGCCATGATTGTCAATTTCTATCCGTTAAAAACTTTCTCCAATGCAACGCCTCTATCTTTAGCAACAGTATAGGCATCGCGCATCTCCATTAGCCCTTTCAGTGTAGCTTTTACCACATTGTGGGGGTTTGAAGAACCTTTGGATTTGGCCAATACATCTTTTACACCAACGCTTTCCAATACGGCACGCATGGCACCACCGGCTTTAACTCCGGTACCGCTAGAGGCAGGTATCATCAAAACGTGTGCTCCACTGTAACGCGCTACTTGTTCGTGCGGTATTGTATCATTAATGATGGGCACTTTCACAAGGTTCTTTTTGGCATCCTCGATAGCCTTGGATATGGCAGTTGTTACTTCACCTGCTTTACCAAGCCCATGTCCTACGATACCATTCTCGTTACCTACTACCACAATTGCAGCAAAACTGAACGTTCTACCTCCTTTGGTAACTTTTGTAACGCGATTAATGGCAACCAATCGGTCTTTTAAATCCAAATCGCTGGTTTTGATTCTTCTAATTCCTGACATAAGCTTAAAATTTTAATCCTCCTTTTCTGGCACCCTCTGCCAATGATTTCACACGACCGTGATAAAGATAACCATTTCGATCGAAAACGATTTTATTTACACCTTTATCTAATGCGCGTTTTGCGATAAGTTCGCCAACTGAAGTGGCAATTTCGCTCTTATTGCCCTTGGCTTCTGCAAGTTCTTTATTTCTTGAGCTGGCAGCTACCAGGGTTTTATTGTTAACATCGTCTATAATTTGTACGCTTATATGCTTATTACTGCGATATACAGACAAACGCGGCATTTCCGGAGTTCCAAAAATACTTTTCCGGATGCGCTTTTTAATTTTTAATCTTCTCTTCTGCTTATCAAAAGCCATAATTCCGTTGTTTAATCATTAAACACTAGCTGCAGATTTTCCTGCTTTTCTGCGAAGTACTTCTCCTACAAATTTCACACCTTTTCCTTTGTAAGGCTCAGGCTTACGTAGTGAGCGAATCTTGGCAGCTACCTGTCCGATGAGTTGTTTATCGCAACTTTCAAGCGTTACAAATGGGTTAGATCTCTTTTCAGTTTTTGCTTCCACTTTAATTTCGGGAGGCATTTCAAAATAAATATGGTGAGAATACCCGATACTAAGCTCAAGCATTTGACCTTTTGCTTCTGCACGGAATCCTACACCGACGAGTTCCAGCTCAATTTTATAGCCTTTGAAAACGCCTTCAACCATATTATTTAAAAGAGAACGGTAAAGCCCATGCATAGACCGTTGATGTTTTGACTCATCTGGACGGATAAGGGTCACTTCGCCATCTTCGACTTTGATCTCGATTCCACCTTTTACAGTCTGTGTCAATTCGCCTTTGGGCCCTTTAACTGTGACAACATTATTTTTGTCGACTTCTACAGATACACCCTCAGGTATTTTAATTGGCAGTTTACCTATTCGTGACATTTTTTTACTTTTTTAGTATACGTAACATAAAACTTCGCCTCCGGTATTGTTTCGGCGGGCTTCCTTATCAACCATCACTCCGTGTGAAGTTGAGAGGATCGCAATACCTAAACCATTCAATACCCGGGGTATTTCCTTTGAACCTGCATATTTTCTCAATCCAGGTCTGCTAACGCGTTGCATTGCTTTAATGACAGGTTCCTTGGTCTCGTTATTATATTTAAGGGCAATTTTAATTGTACCCTGTGGACCTTTGTCTTCAAACTTATAATTCAGGACATATCCCTGATCAAAAAGTATTTTAGTAATAGCTTTTCTCATGTTTGAAGCAGGAACTTCCACTACTTTGTGTCTGGCCAATGACGCATTTCTAACACGTGTAATAAAATCACCTATTGGATCAGTAATCATTTTCTTTGATTTTAAATATTACCAACTTGCTTTCTTGATTCCGGGGATTAAGCCCTTATTGGCCATCTCACGGAAGTTAATTCTGCTTATTCCGAACTGGCGCATGTATCCCTTCGGTCTTCCTGTTAACTGGCAACGGTTGTGCAAGCGAACTGGTGAAGCATTTTTTGGCAATTTTTGCAACCCTTCGTAATCACCTTCTGCTTTCAGACGCGCACGTTTTTCCGCGTACTTTTCGACGAGTTTTCTACGTTTTCTTTCTCTCGCTTTCATTGATTCTTTTGCCATAACCTAACTCTTTTTTACATTTTTAAAAGGAATACCAAATTGTTTCAGCAGTGCAAATGCTTCTTCATCAGTTGGTGCACTGGTTACAAATGTAATTTCCATTCCTAAAATAGTATTAATCTTATCGATATCTATTTCAGGAAAGATAATTTGCTCTGAAACTCCCAGTGTATAGTTTCCACGACCATCGAGTTTTGAGTTTACGCCTTTAAAGTCTCTGATACGAGGCAATGAAACGGCGATTAAACGCTCTAAAAACTCATACATTTTTGTACGGCGCAGAGTGACTGTCACACCAATAGGCATGTCTTTCCTAAGCTTAAAGTTGGAAATATCGCGTTTAGATACGGTTTGTATGGCTTGCTGCCCAGCAATTGCGGAAAGCTCTTTTTGAGCAATCTCAATTACTTTTTTATCAGCAACAGCCTGACCAACACCCTGGTTGATCACGATTTTTTCCAGTCTCGGTACCTGCATTACACTTTTGTATTTGAACTCTTTCTGGAGTGCAGGTACGATTTCGTCTGTATATTTTTTTCTTAAATTCGGAACGTAAGCCATTACTTGATCTCCTCTCCTGATTTTTTGGAATAACGTACCAATTTGTTTTTATCATTCAGCTTGCGGCCAATTCTTGTGGGTTCACCTGATTTAGGATCGAGAAGCATAAGATTCGAAATATGAATCGGGGCTTCTTTTTTAATGATTCCTCCATTAGGATTCTCCGCATTAGGTTTGGTGTGTTTTGAAATCATGTTCACACCTTCCACTATAGCGCGCTGCTTTTTTACCTCTACCTCGAGCACACGACCTTTTTGTCCTCTGGCTTCACCAGAGTTTACATAAACCGTGTCTCCTTTTTTAATATGTAGTTTCTTATGCATGGCTTTTATTTTTAAAGTACTTCAGGTGCCAATGAAACAATCTTCATATTTCTCTCGCGAAGCTCGCGGGGAATGGGCCCAAATATACGGGTTCCCCTAATCTCGTCAGTTGCATTGAGAAGGACACATGCATTGTCATCGAAACGGATATATGATCCGTCCGGGCGGCGTACTTCTTTAGTAGTACGCACGACAATAGCTTTACTCATAGTACCTTTCTTCATTTCGCCTGACGGAAGTGCACTTTTCACGGTAACCATTATCAGATCACCAATGGTAGCATATTTCTTTTTTGAACCACCAAGCACACCGATGCAAAGTACTTCTTTAGCACCACTATTATCGGCTACCGCCAATTTGGTTTCAGTTTGTATCATGGTTACTTAGCTCTTTCAATAATTTCTACTAATCTCCAATTTTTGGATTTGCTTAATGGACGTGTTTCCATTATGCGAACGATATCGCCTGGGTTGCAGGTATTTTCCTCATCATGGGCTTTAAACTTGGTAGTTTTGTTAATAAACTTCCCATAGATGGGGTGTCTCATTTTACGACGTACTGCAACGACGATGGACTTTTCCATTTTGTCGCTGACGACAATACCGATACGCTCTTTACGCAAATTTCTCTTTTCCATCATCTATTGAATTAATCGTTCTGTTTGTTAAATTCTCTTTGGCTTTGCTCGGTTAATAAACGAGCAACGTCTTTACGCACATTCTTAATCTGATTAGGATTCTCCAGTGGCGATACGGCATGGTTCATTTTCATTCTAGTGAGCATATTTTTCGTATCGTCGATACGTTCTAACAGCTCCTGATCTGTCAATTCTTTAATTTCTGACATTTTCATAGCGCTACTCCTATTAATTTTCGACGTAATCTCGTCTTACAACAAACTTTGTTCGCACTGGCAATTTCTGTGCAGCCAGTCGCAATGCCTCTTTAGCAATTTTCACTGGTACGCCTTCGGCTTCAATGAGCATCCGACCTGGGGTTACGGGTGCAACAAAGCCTTCTGGTGTACCTTTACCTTTACCCATACGTACCTCTGCAGGTTTTTTCGAAATGGGTTTATCGGGAAAAATTCTAATCCAGGTTTGACCCTGACGTTGCATATAACGAGTCACTGCGATACGGGCAGCTTCTATCTGTCGACCTGTAATCCAGTGGCTGTCGAGGCTTTTAATGCCAAAAGAACCATAGGCAAGTTGATTACCTCTCTGCGCATTACCTTTCATGCGGCCTTTCTGGACTCTACGGTGTTTTGTCTTTTTTGGCTGTAACATAACGTCTTCTCGATTTTAAAGTTACTTCTTTCTTCTTTTACCACCTTTACGATTGCTTGCCTGGCCAACATTTGGCGATAGGTCGCGCTTACCGTAAACTTCACCTTTAAAAATCCACACTTTTACACCTAGCAACCCTACTTTGGTCAGTGCTTCACCCAATGCATAGTCGATATCGGCGCGAAGCGTATGTAACGGAATACGTCCTTCTTTATAGGTTTCTGTGCGAGCCATTTCAGCACCACCTAAACGTCCACCGATTTGCACTTTAATGCCCTGAGCACCCATCCTTAAAGACGAGGCAATGGCCATTTTGATTGCACGACGATACGATACGCGTCCTTCTAACTGACGTGCGATATTATTGGCTACCAGTGTGGCATCGAGTTCCGGGCGTTTAATTTCAAAAATGTTGATTTGTACTTCTTTTTTGGTCAGTTTTTTCAACTCTTCTTTAAGTTTGTCTACTTCCTGACCACCTTTACCAATAATAATACCCGGACGGGCAGTATGAATGGTAATGGTAATTAGCTTCAGCGTACGTTCAAGAACAATTCTTGAAACGCTTGCTTTTGCTAAACGTGCTTTAAGATATGTTCTTATCTTGTTATCCTCGACTAGTTTATCTTCCTGACGATTGCCGCCAAACCAGTTGGATTCCCAACCTTTAATAAATCCTAATCGGTTTCCTATTGGATTAGTTTTTTGTCCCATCGAATTACGCTTTTTCTGTTTGATTATAACTATCCAATACAATTGTCACGTGGTTCGAACGCTTGCGAATTCTGTGCGCCCTACCTTGCGGTGCGGGACGCAACCGTTTTAGTATTCTGGCTGAATCTACATAAGCCTCTTTTACAAAAAGGTTGGCTTCTTCCAGACGTACACCTTCGTTTTTGGTTTCCCAATTGGCAATAGCACTTTTGAGGAGTTTTTCAACTCTTCTGGCTGCCTCTTTTGGTGTAAATCTTAATATATCCAGTGCCTCATTTACTTCAACTCCACG
>Ga0102938_10000201_pt1 | contig 41205 bp, 22 predicted proteins | sample SalPonR2_B_D2_MG_FD_84516 | JGI IMG/M metagenome (GOLD analysis project Ga0102938, IMG submission 84516) | Salt pond soil microbial communities from South San Francisco under conditions of wetland restoration - Salt Pond MetaG R2_B_D2_MG | ecosystem: Environmental > Aquatic > Marine >...
AAACGGTCGGCATCGGCGAGATCGAGCTGCTGCAAACGCCCGCGCTGCCGATGACCGCCGATGCGATCCTCCGGGATTTCACGCATTATTTCGGCCGCACGCTCGGCCGGCGCACCATCCGCACACAGGCGCCGTATCTGTACCAGGCGGTGGTCTTCGCCGCGCGCGACCGGCTGATGGAGCGCTGGGGCCGGACCCGCATGGCGATGGAGCGCGATCAGGTGCGTCGTTGCAGCTACCTGTCCCTGGAGTTCCTGATGGGGCGCCTGTTGCGCAACGCGCTCCTTAATCTCGGCATCGAGAAGGAGACGGCGGAAGCGCTGAACCGCATCGGCCTCGATCTGGAGGACGTGTACGAGCGCGAGCTCGACGCGGGCCTAGGCAACGGCGGACTGGGCCGGCTGGCCGCATGCTTCATGGACAGCTGCGCGACGCTGGGGCTGCCGGTGCTGGGCTACGGCATCCGTTACCGCTACGGCATGTTCCACCAGCAGATCGAGGACGGCTTCCAGGTGGAGGAGCCGGATCCGTGGCTCCGGCAGGGCTTCCCGTGGGAGGTCGAGCGCTTCGAGTTCGCCCAGACCGTCCGTTTCGGCGGCCGCACCGAGAGCCATACCGATGCCGCCGGGCGCACACGCTACCGCTGGGTGGACACTCACGACGTCCTCGCAATTCCCTTCGACGTGCCTGTGCCCGGCTACCGCAACGACGTCGTCAACACCCTGCGCCTGTGGTCCGCCGCGGCCACCGACGAATTCGACCTCGAAGAGTTCAACGCGGGCAGCTATACCCGGGCCGTGGCCACCAAGAACGAGGCCGAGAACATCACGATGGTGCTCTACCCGAACGCCGCGTCGGAGAACGGCCAGGAACTCAGGCTGCGCCAGCAGTACCTCCTGGCCTCGGCGAGCCTGCAGGACATGCTGCGCTACCACACTTATCAACATGGCAACGACGTGAGCGAGTTCGCGGCCAGGAACTGCATCCAGCTGAACGACACGCACCCCGCCATCGCCGTCGCCGAACTGATGCGGCTCCTGCTCGACGAGTTCGATCTCGACTGGGACGAGGCCTGGGCCATCACCCGCAAGACGATGGCCTATACCAATCACACGCTCCTGCCGGAAGCCCTCGAGATGTGGCCGGTGTCGATGTTCCGCCGGTTGCTGCCGCGGCTGCTCGACATCATCTACGAGATCAATGCCCGGCACATCGGTGAGATCAGCCGGCGCTGGCCGGGCGACAACGACCGCGTCGCCCGAATGTCGCTGATCCAGGAAGGCGGCGAGCCGATGATACGCATGGCCTACCTCGCCATCGTCGGCAGCTACTCGGTGAACGGCGTTGCGGAACTCCATTCCCGGCTCCTGGCCGACGGGCTGTTCCGCGACTTCGCCGAACTCTGGCCGTCGAGATTCAACAACAAGACCAACGGCGTCACCCAGCGCCGCTGGCTGGCCGCCTGCAACCCGGACCTTGCGGAGCTCATCAGCGGGCGCATCGGCTCCGGCTGGGTGACCGACCTCGACCAGCTCGCGATGCTGCGCGACTCCGCCGACGATGCCGAGTTCCAGGCCGAGTGGCGCCGCGTGAAGCTCGGCAACAAGCTCCGTCTGGCCAACGAGATCGCCGAAAAGACCGGGCTCACGCTCGGCACGGAGATGCTGTTCGACGTCCAGGTAAAGCGCATCCACGAATACAAGCGCCAGTTGCTGAACGTGCTGCACGCCGTGCACCTCTACGACCGCATCCGCCGCGGCGATGCCGACGACATGGTGCCGCGGGCGATCATCATCGGCGGCAAGGCAGCGCCGGGCTACGTGATGGCCAAGAGCATCATCAAGTGCATCAACAACGTCGCCCGGGTCATCAACAGCGACCCGGACGTGGCGGACCGCCTGCGTGTTCTGTTCTACCCGGACTACAACGTCTCGGCGATGGAGCTGATCTGCCCCGCGGCCGAGCTGTCGGAGCAGATCTCGACCGCGGGCAAGGAGGCCTCGGGCACGGGCAACATGAAGTTCATGATGAACGGCGCGATCACCATCGGCACGCTGGACGGGGCGAACGTCGAGATCCGCGAGGCGGTCGGGAAAGACAACTTCTTCCTGTTCGGGCATACCGTGGACGAGATCCGCGAGCTGCGGCAACACTACGATCCCCAGGCCGTTATCGCGGCCGACGAGGACTTCCGGCGCGTCATGCACCTGTTCGACAGCGGGCACTTCAGCCGCTTCGAGCCGGGCGTGCTAGACGGCGTGATTGCGTCCATACGCGAGCCCGCCGACCCCTGGTTCACGGCGGCGGACTTCCGCAGCTTCCTCGACACCCAGGCGGCAGTGGAAGCCGCCTATCGGGATACGGCCGGATGGACGCGCATGTCCATCCTCAATACTGCGAGCTCCGGGCGCTTCTCCACGGACCGGACCATGCGCGATTACAACGAAGAGATCTGGAAGCTCGATCCGGTGCGGCTCGACCGGCGATGAGTCGGCCGACGATCCGGCGCGGCAACGCCGATGCGCTCGGCGCGAGCGTCGACGCGGACGGCGTCAACTTTGCGCTGTTCAGTTCGCAGGCCTCCGCCGTCGAGCTCTGTCTGCTCGACGAGCGCGGACGGACGACGGCCTCCTGCCATCTGCCCGGGCGCGAGGGCGACGTCTGGCACGGCTATCTCCCCCGAGCGCGCTCCGGCCAGCGCTACGGCTACCGGGTCCATGGCGTCTGGCAACCGGAACAAGGCCTGCGCTGCAACCCGCACAAGCTGCTGCTGGACCCCTACGCCCGCGAGGTTGCCGGTCGGCTCGAATGGCACCCGTCGGTCTTCGGCCACGTGCCCGGCCATCCGGAAAAGATGAGCGTCGCCGACAGCGCGGGCCGGGTGCCGGTCGGGGTCGTGCGCGGCGGCATTGAGCCGCCGGCTGCGGGCCCGGCCCTGCCCTGGGCGGAGACCATCTTCTACGAACTGAACGTCCGCGGCTACACGATGCGCCATCCGGCGCTGGACGAGTCCGTGCGTGGCCGGTTCTGCGGCCTGCGCCATGCGGAGGTACTCGCCTATTTGCGTGCGCTCGGCGTGACCTCGATCGAGCTGATGCCCGTGCACGCCTTCGTCGACGAGGCGCATCTCGCCGAGCGCGGGCTCAGGAACTTCTGGGGCTACAACCCGGTGGCCTTCTTCGCACCGGAGCCTCGCTACGCCCGGCACGACCCGGTCATCGAGTTCCGCGACATGGTGGACGCCCTGCACGACGCGGGCTTCGAAGTCATCCTCGACGTCGTCTACAACCATACGGGCGAAGGCGATGCGCTGGGTCCCACCCTGGGTTTCCGGGGCATCGACAACCTGGCCTACTACAGCACCGAGCCGGACGATCCGTCCGTCTACATCAACGATACCGGCTGCGGTAACACGCTCAACGCCGACCACCCGGCGACCCGCGGGCTCGTGATCGACAGCCTCAGCTACTGGCATCGCACGATGGGCGTCGACGGCTTCCGTTTCGACCTCGCACCGGTTCTCGGAAGGCACGATCACGGTTTCTCCTCCGGCCACCCGCTGCTCGCGGAAATCGGCGAGCATCCCGATCTGGCCGACGCAAAACTCATTGCCGAGCCCTGGGACCCCGGCCCGGGCGGCTACCAGCTGGGTGCCTTTCCCGCGCGCTGGGCGGAGTGGAACGATCAGTACCGGGACGCCGCGCGTCGGTTCTGGCGGGGTGACCACGGCGCCGGCGCAGACCTGGCCCGCGGTCTCCGCGGCTCGGCCGAGATATTCGAGCCATCGGGCCGCAAACCGGTCGCCAGCGTCAACCTCGTGACCAGCCACGACGGGTTCACGCTGGCCGACGTCGTGGCCTACGACCAGCGCCACAACGAGGCCAACGGCGAGAACAACCGGGACGGCCATGCGCACAACTTCAGCCACAATCACGGCGTGGAGGGCCCGACGGACGACCCGGCCATCACCGCGGTCCGGCGGCGTCAGCGCCTGAACCTGCTGGCCACCCTGCTGTTCGCTCAGGGCACGCCCTTGCTGCTGTCCGGCGACGAGTTCGGCAACTCGCAGCAGGGCAACAACAACGCCTATGCGCAGGACAACCCGGTGGGCTGGGTCGACTGGTCGGGACTCGACGAAGATCCCGCATTCCACGCCGCCGTCCGGCGGCTGATCGAGCTCAGGAAGGCGAGCCCCCTCCTGCATCTGCCCGCATACGTGCATGGCCATCTCGCCATCGACGGCCGTGACGTCCGCATCGACTGGCAACAGCCTTGCGGCGAACCGATGACCAGTGACGACTGGCACCGCCTGCAGGCCTTTGCCCTGTGGCTCCGGGAGACGAGAGACGGAGCGGATGTGAGCGCCGCGGCGCTGCTGGTGAACGGCACGGACAGCGCGACGCACTTCGAACTGCCGGTTCCCGTGGGGGGCGCCGGCGGCGTGGAGATCGCCTTCACGAGCGCCGCCGATCTGTCGCAGGACGGGCGCACGCTGAGACTCCCGGCGCGGAGTTCGGCCTGGCTTCGAACAACGGCGCTCATAGACCGGTAAATGCCGCCGACGAACAGGGAGACACCATGGAGGATGCTTTCCGGCCTCTGACATTCGCCAGCGGCGCGCGGATGGAGAATCGCTTCGCGCTGGCCCCGCTGACCAACCTGCAGAGCCACGAAAACGGGCGCCTGTCCGACGACGAGTACCGCTGGCTGACGCTGCGGGCCGCGGGCGGCTTCGGCCTTACCATGACCTGCGCCGCCCACGTGCAGGCCATCGGCAAGGGCTTCCCGGGCCAGCTCGGCTGCCACTCCGACGACCATCTGGAGGGATTGTCCAGGCTCGCCGCCGGAATCCGGGCCCACCACAGTCTGGCGGTGGTGCAGCTGCATCACGCCGGCATGCGCTCCCCGGCAGAGCTGATCGACACGCAGCCGGTGTGCCCGTCCGAAAACGAGGAGACCGGCGCACGGGCCCTGACCACGGCCGAGGTCGAACAGCTGGCGGAAGATTTCACCGCCGCGGCCGAGCGCGCCGAGCAGGCGGGTTTCGACGGAGTGGAGCTCCACGGGGCGCACGGCTACATCCTGTGTCAGTTCCTCTCCCCGACCATCAACCGCCGCACGGACCGTTACGGCGGCTCGGCGGAGAACCGGGCGCGCGTCATCCTCGACATCATTCGCGGCATCCGCGACCGCTGCCGGCCGGATTTTCTGCTCGGCATCCGCCTCTCGCCCGAACGATTCGACCTCCGGCTGGCGGAAATACGCGAACTCGCGGCGCTGCTGATGCGCGAAGGGCGAGTGGATTTCATCGACCTCTCGCTATGGAACGTCGCCAAGGAACCCGAGGAGGAGGAGTTCCGCGGCCGCTCCCTGCTCTCGGTCTTCACCGAGCTCGAGCGCGGCGAGGTGCGGCTGGGCGCCGCCGGCAAGCTGCGCACGCCGGCCGACGTGCGGGCCTGCCTCGATGCCGGCACGGATTTCGTGCTGCTCGGACGTGCCGCGATACTGCAGCACGACTTCCCGGAGCGCATGCGCGCCGATGCCGGTTTCGAACCGGTGCGTACGCCGGTCAGCGAGGAATACCTCCGCTCCGAGGGGCTCGGCGAGGCATTCATCGAGTACATGTCGCGCTGGAAGGGCTTCGTCGGGTAACCTTTACCCCTATCCTGTTGCCGTGGCTCGCGGGGGAGGCAGCATGCGACGCCTGAGTCTGACCGATACCGGCTTCCTCATTGCGGAGAACCGGCAGGTGCCGATGCACGTCGCCGGCCTGCACCTGTTCACGCTGCCGGACGATGCGGACGAACACCGGTTCCTGCATTCGCTGGCGGAAAACCTCCGGGCGACCGGGGAGTTGCAGCCGCCCTTCGGCGAGCGGCTGAAGTTCGGTCCGCTGGGTCCGTTCGGACCGGTGTACTGGGAACCGGACGATGGCCTCGACATCGACTTCCACATACGCCAGTCGGCCCTGCCGGAGCCGGGCCGTTACCGGGAGCTGTTCGCCCTCGTCTCCCGCCTGCACAGCGTCCTGCTGGACCGGAACCGCCCGTTGTGGGAGATCCACCTGATCGAGGGCCTGCAGAACCGGCAGTTCGCCGCCTACTGGAAATTCCACCATGCCGCCGTCGACGGGATCCGTGGCATCCACCTGACGCAGAGCATGTATTCCCCGGATCCGGACGCGCGGATGCCCTACTCGCCTCTCTCGGTGGAAGCCGCGGCAACCTACCAGAGGGGGCTCGGCGTAAGCCCCGTAGAGGCAGAGCCACCGACGCCCCTCGAACTCCGTAACGTGGCGGAATTCCTGAAGGCCGGTCTGGGCAGCAGCGGCCACATCCTGGGCGCGCTGCGGCGTATTGCGGGCGCCTGGGCCGACCCGAACAGCCCGCTGATGGTGCCGTGGCGCCGGGTACCCCACTCCCCCATCAACACGAGAATCGGTGGCGCGCGCCGCTTCGTCGCCCAGTCCTGGCCCTTCGCCCGCATCCGGGCGGTGAGCAAGGCCCTGAACGGCACCTTCAACGATGCCGTGCTGGCCATGTGCTCCGGCGCGCTGCGGCGCTACCTCATGGATGCCCGGGAACTGCCCGATGAGTCGCTGAAGGCGATGGTGCCGATATCGTTGCGCCGCCCGGACGACCTCGACTCCGCCAATGCCGTCGGCGCCATCAGCGCCGACCTGGCGACGAATGTTGCCGACCCCGTCCAACGGTTCGGCGCCATCCAGGCCTCGATGATCGCCGGCAAGCGGATGTTCCAGGAACTCTCGGCCACCGAGGCCCAGATCGTCATGCAGATGCTGCAGATGCCGCTACTGTTCCTCGACAGGCTCGGGCTCACGGCGAAGTTCCCGCCCTACAGCACGGTCATCTCCAACGTGCCGGGGCCACGGCAGCAGCTGTACTGGAACGGAGCGAGGCTGGAAGGCATCTATCCCGCTTCCATAGTCCTCGACGGCTTCGCGCTGAACATAACCCTCGTCACCCTGGCCGACCATGTCGACTTCGGCATCACCGCCTGCCGCCGCACGTTGCCGCAGGTGCAGCGCTTCATCGACCATCTCGAGGACGCACTGGCGGAGCTGGAAGACGCGACGGGCCTGCGCCCGGAAACGCCGGCTGCGAGGCCGCCGAAAAAGCAGAGCAGGAAGAAACGGAGCAAGAAGAAGCGGTCGACGGGAAAGAAGAAGACCGCGGCAAAGAAAACCGGGAGAACGGCAACGGCTGACAAGACCGGCTAACCCCGCCGGCTCTTGCGCAGCCACGACGCTCCTCCGGGGAGGTGACGCCAATTTGCGACACCTCTATGCTCCTCCTTAATCGTCCCATATCAACACCTTGAGATCGGGCCGGTCGGCAACCCCGGTTCGGTTGTCGTTACGCTGGACACGGGCCACAGCCGTCTCCTACAGTCCGCGGCATCGACCGGCTGCCGAACGAAAGGGGCTTCTCCGTCGCATGCCTTGCGCGGGCCACAGCAGCCGGATCTCTTTTGCCCCGGGCCCGCGGCAGACAGCATCCGACGGTCGCATCGACAGAGGTTTTTTCATGAAGAAGCGGATTCTTCTTTCCGTGCTGTGCGCGCCGGCCCTGGCACTGGCACAGGACCCCGGCCGCGACGACCTGAGCTACACCTACGCGGAACTGCGCTACGTGGATGTCGACGAGAACGGCGGCGACGGGCTGCGCTTCAACGGCAGCTACGATCTCGGCAACAACTGGATCATCGTTGGCGGCATCACGAGTATCGAGTTCAATCAGAACGTGGACTACACCGCACTCGAGCTCGGTGGCGGCTACGTCTATCCCTACAACAGCGATTTCGACCTGGTGGCCACCGCCCGCTTCGTCGACGCCGAGGTGGATACGCCGGTGGGCGATGCCGACGACAGCGGCATCGCGCTCTCGGCCGGACTGCGCGGTCTGATTGCGCCGCAGTTCGAGGTGCGTGGTTCCGTGAACTACGTGGATATCGCCGATAGCGATACTTACCTGGAGCTGGCCGGTGACTACTACTTCACCCGTCAGTTCGCGGCAGGACTCAGCGTGGAGTTCGCCGGCGACAGCGACGTCATCACCGTCGGCGGACGCTGGTTCTTCCGGTAGTCCGACGCAGGAGCGCCCGCCGCCGGGCGGGCGCTCCATTTTCCTGACTACATAGCGCCGGTCAGGTTCAGGAAGAAACCCTTGTGGTCGTAGTCGAGATCGGTGAGGTCGTCGGAAAAGTCGGCGAAGCTGTAGCCGAGGCCGAGCTTCACGTTGTCCCCGAAGTAACGTGAGACCGCCAGCAGCGCGCCGGTGCGACGCTGATCGAGATCGGCCATGTCCAGCAGCCGGGACTCGCCCATCGCCTCCCAGTTCTCCAGGAAGCGCCAGTCGAGACGCAGCACGTACAGCGCGGCGCTGTTGTCGAAGAACTCCCGGTCCTCGCGGTCGAGGCTGATCTCCCCCAGGCGGTAGGCGTACTTGCCGCCCAGCGAGAGGTCCGGCGTCAGATCGTAGGTGAGGTCCACCGCCGCCACGTGGCTCTTCTGAATGAACTCTGCGGCCGTGTTCTTCAGCGTTACCTGGTCGGTGGTCGGCACATTGTAGAAATACGTGTACTTCACCAGTGCGTTCCAGCGATCGTGGGCGACCGGGCGCAGCGCGTAGCCGAGCACCGCCTCCGTGAAGCCGCCATCGTAGAAGCTGCCCAGCGAACTGTCGCTGATGGAGTGGTTCAGTTTGCCGAGCAGCCGCGCGCCCGGCGAATGCTGATAGCGGAAGTTGTTCCGGAACAGCCAGGTCGTGCGTTCGGAGATGCCGAGGTCGAGCTGCTGTACCTCGTCAGCACGATATTCGACACCGCTAGACAGCGTGAGCTTGTCGAAGCCGTAGCCCATCTGGATGCTGGCGGCCCGGCGGTCGGTCTCGGCACCGGTCTCCAGATCCTCGAGGCTGCCGATATCGGTGTGCATGCCGATATTCAGCCGCTCGGTCGGCGCGAGACTCACACCCGTGGCGTGCGTGAGCCCGGTCATGACGGTGCTGTGCCGATAGCGCTCCTCCAGGAACACGCTGGTGGAGTCGGAGAAGCGGGTCTTCACACCGGCGACCAGGTTGCCCTCCTCGCCCCGGTAGCTGCGCAGGCCGTTGTCGGTGCGCTCGTTCTCCAGCGTGTAGTTGAGATACAGGCTGGTGCGGTCGGAGTGGAGGTAGTTGGTACCGATGCGGCCGCCGGACCCGAGGTCGCCGCCGGAGACCTCCGCGTTCACCCGCAGGTTGTCGAAGACCTGGTAGGAGCCGCCCACGCCCAGACGCGCGTTCTCTTCCCGGTTGCCCGTCGTGGACAGCGTCTCCTGGGCGAAGCCGTAGGCGGTCCAGTCGGAGCGCGAGTTGTAGCCGACCTGCACCACGGCGTCGGTGCGCTCGCCGCTGTCCTGGGTCGGCACCGGCACGGCGGCGGCATCGGCGCGCTCGTCCTGGCGGTAACCGGTGCTGATGTCCCAGCGCTCGCCCAGCCGGTAGGTCAGGTTGTACTCCATGGCCCGGATCTCGAGCCCGCGATCCTGGATGCGGTTGTCCGTCTTGGCGGTGAACGACCAGTCGCGCAGGATCGGCAGGCTCACGGTACCGCCGTAATGGCGCGTGGCGGTGAGCGCGCTCAGGCCGGGCGCCGAATAGCCCGCCTCCATCTCCTGCAGGTACAGGCTGATGCGTGCATCGCCCAGGTCGAACATCTCCTCGGTATCCAGGCTCACGTCGGCCCGCCAGGCGCCGGCGTCCACACCGGCCCAGGCCAGCGGATCCTGCCCGTAGAAGCCGAAGCCGCCGTCGTCGGAACGCAGGGTCGTGGAGACCGCGCCCTCGCTCTGCGCGCCCTGCAATTTCACCCAGGTGCCGGCACTCTTGCGCAGCGTGACGTCGGCGGCGTTCAGGCTCGAGTCCTGGCCATCCTGGTCGTTCTGGCTGGCCGTGAGACCGAAGCGGACGTGATCGCCGACCCAGTAGTGGGCCTGGCCGCCGGTGGCGAGCGCGTCGATTTCGTCGAAGCCCGGCGTATATTCGTAGCGCACCACCAGGTAGACCTCGTCGCCGCCGGCCGCGTTGGAGCGCACCAGCAGCTGGTCGTCCGCCGTCGCCGAAAGCGGCTCCGTCAGCATGACGCGGCCCTGCAGGTAATCGATGTCGTAGTCCAGCGAGGGCGTGAGGTTCACGACGCCGGTCACGAGACCGGACGCCTTGTCCCGGATCTCCACGCGCAAGCGCTCGGAGCCCGTGAGGATGTCCTGGCGGCGCAGGTAGTACAGTGAGCCGCCGGTGCCGCGGAACTCCTCGCGACTGGGCACCGTACCCGGCTCGGCCGCGAACAGGTCGGCGGCGTAACGGCGTTCGCCGGAGTCGGTGGCCTCGTCGGACTGGTAGCGCAGATTCGCGCCGTACAGGCCGCGGTCCACCCGGGCCAGTTCGTTCTGCATGTAGCCAACCTTGAAGTTGCCCCACATCGCGTGGTTCTCGTCCTCGGACAGCTTCACGTAGAACTTGCCCATGGTCGGCGCCAGCTCCTCGACGGTGCCGTCGTCGCCGAAGGTGGGATAGTAGTAATCCGGGTCGATGCGGCGCAGCAGCGAGTCCGGCGACTTGCTCATGAAGTTGCTGAACAACTCGCCCAGCGGCTCCTCGCGCGTGTCGGCGCTGGCCACCAGGCGCCAGTGTTCGCCGAATTTCCCGTCGACGTAGAAGGCGAGGCGCCCGTCCGCCCCGGAGGTCGGATCGCGCAGCGGCTCGTCGCCGCTCATGAGGTCGATGGGCCCGGTGGCATCGTTCTCGGCGACGGTGACGTCCGCCATGCCGACGTAGAACCAGTCGCTGGACTTCAGCTCCAGATCACGCAGGAACAGCTCGCCGTTGCCCTGATCGTCCAGCACGGCCACCTCGACCGTGTGCGTACCCTGCGGCAGGACCTCCTCCGCCACGAAGTTGCCCTGCGCATCGACGGGCACCTCCCGGCCGGCGACCCAGACAGTATGCCCCTCGGGGATGCCGCTGCCGCGCACCCCCACCGTGCCGCTCGCGAGCTGGATGTTCTGCGTCGCCAGGTCGCTCTCGCCGAACGCGGCAAGCAAGGGCGGCGCATCCGCATCGACCGGCGAGGCCGCGGGACTGTCGCCGTAGACCAGCCACAGCGGCTGCGGCGCGGTCTCGTCGAAGTTGCCGTCGGAGCCGTAGGCACGGACCACGTAGGCGAGCTTGCGCGAGGGACCGCGGAAGTGATTCAAGGGCGGACGCCACTGGGCCACGCCGTCAGGGTCGTCGAGCCGGACCACGGCCAGCGGCTCGGACTCGAGGGACCGGCCGTTCTCGAAGACACGGACTTCCGCCCGCTCGATGAAGTGGGTGTAGTTTGCATACATCCGAAAGCGGATGGGCCTGACCCTGGGCGGTATGCAGATGTCGCCGAGGCCGGCCGGAATCGCCACCGTCGACGGGCTTGCCGTGGCCGCGAGGCGGGGTGCCGAGCGCAGGTTGTCGAAGCCGAAGCGGATGTCGGCCTCGTCCAGCGCCACGTCGGTGCAGCGCTGGATGTCGGCGGAGCTGCGTTCCGGGTCGTCGATGGGCTCGCCGTCCACCGTGATGCGCATCAGGTTGAGGCCGAGCGGATTCTTCGGCTCGAGCTCGCGGGTGAGGCGGGTCACGTCCACGCCATCGTAATCGTCCAGCACCGCGAGTTCGTCGTAGACCACCTGGGCCACGACGTAGGAGTCGTCGCCCTGGACGAATCCGGCGTTCACGGGATCGTCGGTATGCACGAAGCCGCGGCCCTCGAATTCCATGGCCGCATCCGCCAGATCCTCACCGACCGCCTCCATGACGCGGCGGGCCCGGGCCGCGGACAGTCCGATATCGTCGCCGTAAACCATCGCCGTGCGACGCTCCAGGCGCTCGTTGCGGGTGTAGCCGACGAAACGGATACGCGGGTTGCGCTCGTCCGCGACGTCCTGCATGGCACGCCGGAGATCCTCCGCAAGATCCGGCGGCATCGCCATCTGCCCGTCCATGATCTCCACCCGCGGGATGCTGCCCCAGGGCGGGTCGTAGACCCGCGTGACCAGCTCGGCACCCGGCGCGTCGGGGCAGAGCTGCGGCTCGTCGGGCAGCTCCTGCAGCGGATCGTCGTACCAGAACTCCACCTCGACCCGCCGGTTCAGCGCGCGGCCGCGCGGCGTGTCGTTGGAGGCCAGCGGCTTGTCCGTGCCGCGGCCGTCACTGGCGACGGCGGCGCTGGGCAGTCCCAGCTGCTCCTGTATTGCCAGCGCCACTCGACGCGCGCGAGCCTTGGACAGGCCGAGATGGGTGCCGTAGATGCGCTCGATGGCGCCGCTGAGCGGAGCGTCGTCCGAGTGGCCGATGAACTTCACCACCACGTTCTGTTTGTCGGCGAGGTTCGCCAGCGCCTGGCGGATCTGCGCGACATCCCGCTCGCCGATGTCGACACCTTCCTCGTGCCAGCGCAGCGGCGGGATCAGGTTCTGCAGGCGGGCCCGATGGGCATGGCCCTCGACGTAGCGCAGCTTGCACACCGTCTCCATGCGGCAGACCTTCACACGACGGATCTCGTGAGGCACGAGGATCTCCTCCTCCACCACGGCCTCGCGCATCTCGTCGTACCAGACTTCCACCTCGACCCGGCGGTTCAGGGCTCGCCCGGCCTCGGTGTCGTTGCTCGCCACCGGATCGGTGTCGCCGGCCCATTCGAAGGAAATCGATTCCGGCGGCAGCGCGAGTCGGGTCTGGAAGTACTCGGCGACCTGACCGGCACGCTCCCGCGACAGCCCGGCGTTGTCACCGTAGACGGCGGCCAGGCGTGCCGAGAGAGGCTGGTTGTCGGCATGACCGACGAGGTGCAGACGCACGTTGCGCCGATGGCCGAGGCTGTCGAGTACCCGGCCGAGTTCGGCGACGGTGCTCTCCGGGATATCGGCGACGCCGGACTCGAAGCGGATCGCCGGCACGACGCCGGTGAGCTTCACCGTCTCGGGCCGGTCCGCGAGCACCTCGCGCGTCTCGATGCGGTCCCCTGCCTCCTCCGTCAGCCGCCCCGGATCCTGCACCCACTCGCGGAACGGGGCGTCCAGCGGCAGATGACGCTCCACCGCCTCGCCCAGCGGCTTGATGTCCGCTGCAAGCGCCGCAGAAGACGCCAGCGTCGCGCCGACGGCGAGATATGCAATTCTCCTCACAAAGGTTCTCACGGGCGCTCCTCCCCCCGGCTGCGCGGCCGCTCGGGCGGGCCGCCCAGGCGCCAGTGCACCTCGGGTTCCACCGCCAGTTCGTAGCAGCAGTCGAGCGCGGCCCAGTCCTCGAGAATCCGGCGCCGGATCGCCTCGAGCCGCCGTTCGACGAGCCGGGGCGACTCTACGTCCGCCAGGTACGACAGGCGCAGCACGGACGGTGCCTTGCGCAGTTCACCCATCAGAAGCTCGAGCCGCGGCCGCCAGAGGCTGCGCAGCTCGACCGAATCGGCCTCGAAGGCGGCATCGGCGAGATCCAGCCCGACCACGCGGTGGATCGACGCGCCGAAGTCGAAGTCCAGCGCCTTGCCCCGGGTGGCCCGCTTGATCTGCACCGAGCGGGTCGAGGGCCGATAGCCCGATGGCAGCGTACGGTCGTCCAGTTTCAGGACGAAGTTGCTGCCGCGGGTCTCGTTCGGCGTCGCCGCGCAGGTGATGTGGAAGCGCCCGTGGGCATCGGTGGTGGCCGCGAGCCCCCGCGGCGTCACCAGGCGCACACCGGCGAGGCCGGTCTCCTGTTCGTCCTGGAAGCCGTTGCGGTTGCGATCATCGAAGACCTTGCCCGTCACGTCCGTGCAGTCGAAGGTCGCGTCCGGCACCAGGCGCACGGTCGCAGTTGCTTCGCCGGACATGGCATTGCCGGTGATGCCGTTCATCACCTGTGCCCGGTTGACGAATTCGCCCTCGCTGACGCCGGCGCCGACGGCCAGCAGCAGCTGGATCTCGTGACGGCCCGACGCATCGAGGGTCAGGTTCTCCCAGACCAGTTCGCGCCCGTCCACGAGGGGCTCCGCGGCGACGCCGTCGATGCGGGCCGAGCCCTCGACGTAGGCGAAGCCCGCCGGATAGCGGTCCACCACGTTCACATCGGTGAGCTCGATCTCGATGGTGTTGTTCACCGTGATCAGATAAGGCACCAGCTGCCCCCGGTTCACGTTCACCATCGGCGTGGTCTTCGTGACGGACACCGCGCCGGAGAGCTCCGGATCCACCGGGATGTGGTTGTTGAACAGCTGGCTGGATCCGGGCACCGACGTCCCGTCCAGCGTCAGCCGTTCGTACCACGTCGTCCCGGCGGTGCGTGCCCTTACGGAGGTCGGCGGAGCGGTTTCGGAGATCAGAACCTCGCAGTGTTCGCTGGTGCCGGGGACCGCGTCGTCGGCCGAGCCGGGGCAGGCCGGGACGTCGAAGGCGGCACCCGTCGCATCGCTGCTCGCCGGGATGATTTCGGAGGGGCCGGACACGTAGCCCGCACCCGGCGGCGTCACGCTGATCACGTAGTCGGCACCGGCCGGGCAGCCCGGATCGCCGAAGTTCAGGTCGAACTTGTACCAGCCATCCGACAACGTCACTTGGTTCTGCTGCACCGGGTCCTCGAAGCAGGCGGCCGGCGCCGGCGTCCCGCCCGGCCCGTCCAGCAGCGTGACCACCGCGCCGGCCACGGGCGCCCGCGATACCGAGTTGTAGACGACGCCGGCCGGATCGATGGGCAGGTCGAGATCCTGCAGGTTGTTGCCCTTCACCAGCTCGATACCGGCGATGCGCTGCGGATAGTTCGTGAAATCCGCGGAATACGCGAGTCCGAGCGCGGCGCTGCGGGGTCCCGCGCCCGGCGCGACGAAGCGGATCTCGTAGACGTCGTCGGTGAGATAGTTGGGCACGAGGCCGCTGACCCGGTAGTTGCCGTCCGCGTCGGTCAGGACCGAGCGCACGCGCGTGTCGTTGCGCCAGACCTCGACGGACCAGCCCTCGAGCCGGCGCTCACCGTCGCCGTCCACGTCGTCGAAGTCCGCGTCGTGCCACACGCTGCCGTTCACCGCCGCTGAGCCCGGCGTGCCACCGACGTCCACGGACACGGAGGCCGTGGCGCTCTGGGTCGCCTGATTCCAGCGCACCTCGGCGATGTTCGTGACGGTGGTGCCGATGGGCAGGGTCGGCTCGATCACCGCGCGGAAACGGAGTTCGACGGTCTCCTCGGGCTGTAGCGCGCCATACAGGGAGCCGTAGTCGGCGGTCAGCAGCGTGCCGGCGAAAGCCACGCCCTCGTCCGAGCCGTTCATCGCGGCAGAGCCGTCCACGTAGATCAGGTGTGCGGGCTCGGGCAGATCCAGGTCGTCGTAGATCACGACATCGTAGGCCGGCACCGAGGCGATATTCCGGACCGTCACCAGATACTCCAGCGTGGAGCCCGCCTCGGCGATGCCGCCGCCGACCACCGTCACCTGCTTGCTGATGGCGAGTTGCTGTGCGTCGCCCACGACTACGACGGTGGGCTCGGGGCCCGTCGCCGGGTCGCCGTCGCCGTCGGTCAGGAGGTCCGGCAGTTCGTAGCTCGAGACCGTGGCCTGGTTCTCGATCAGCGTGCCCGGCACCGCATCGGCGTTCACCAGCAGGTCGAACTGCACGGTGGCCGAGCCACCGGGGCTCAGCGTGCCCTCGCCGGGTCCGGGCAGCGGCGGCGTGAGGTCCCCGGAGGCGATGGGCAATCCCGCGGCCAGCGGAAAGTTGCCGCCGTCCGGCTGTCCGGCGGCGAGGCCGTTCAGTGTGGTGGTATCGGCGAGGTAGGTCGTCCACTCCGGCAACTGGTCTATCAGTTCCACGACCGTGGCGGGCACGGTGCCGTTGTTGTAGACCGTGATGGTGTAGCGCAGCGTATCACCCGGGTCGACGATGCCCGGCGTGCCCAGATCGTCCTGCAGCGCCGCCGACTTCTCGGCGTAGAGCAGCGGCAGGCGGCCGACCACATCGCGGGTGGGATCGTCGGCCACCGGTGTGCGCGGATCGTCGGACGGCCGGTCGATCACGCCGCCGTCCGGCGCGCTCACGAAGGCCTGGTTCGAGATGACAGTGCCGTCCGCAGCGTCCGGGTCGACCACGACGTCGAAGACGATCGTCGCGGTATCGTCCGCGCCGGGCGCGGCGGCGGCCCGCAGCAGCCCCGGCGTGGCGTCGCCGGCGGCATTGATCGGGATGCCGTCGGTCAGCGGCGAGAGGCCGCCGTCGGCGTCCGCGACGGCAACCCCGTTCAGCGTCGTGCTGCCGGCCACGTAGGTGGTGTTGGCCGGCACGGCGTCGGCGATCACCGCGTCCCTGGCATCGTCCGTGCCCGTGTTCTGCACCGTGATCGTGTAGCGCAGGGTTTCGCCGGCGAGCAGCACGTCGGGGTCGCCCGTGACGTAGGACGAGACCTTCTCCACCGTGAAATATGGCGCCGACTCGATCAGCACGCGGGTGGGATCCTCGTCGCCGGTCACGTTCGGATCCGCCGGCCCGTTGACCAGGGGATCGTCGCTAATGGCGACCGCGTTGCCCTGGTAGACCAGCTCGGACTGGTTGGTCACGTAGGTGCCGTCGCGGATCACCGGCGCCAGCGTCACCTCGAATTCCACCCGCACCGTGTCTCCGGCACCGCCGAGACTGAGGCCGCCCACGTCGAGCAGGCCCGTGCCGGCAGCGCCGCCCGCGGCGTCCGTATTGGCGGCAACGGCGCCGGCGGGTAGCGTGACCACAGTCAGCGTACCGGGCTGGAATGCGGGCATGTCGTTCAGCCGGTCCAGCTCGTCCACGAGACGGAACTCGTCGACCGGCGTGTCGCTCAGGTTCTCGACGTAGAGGCTGTAGCGCAGCGTGTCGCCGGGCGTGGCCACGGCGGCAGGATCTTCACCGGTGGTCACGTTGACCACGATCTTCTCGAACAGCAGCTCCGGCGAGAACTCGACCACCGTGTGGGCGTCCTCGTGGTCGAGCACGTCCACGGTGCCGTCGGTAATGGCACGGCTGTAGGTGCGCGCGCGGTCGTCCGGCGTGGAGACGTCGACGCTGGACCATTCGGTGGCACCCGCGATATTGGTGAGCGCCGCGTCGGCTGCCGTGTCGGCGTCCAGGCCGGCCTCGTAGGTAACGAGGAGGCGCTGATCCGGGCCGATGCCGCCCGCCGGCGACAGCACCTCGAGCGTGAACGTGCACCCGGGCCGGCCGCTGAAGGACACCGCGTAGTCCGTGCCGGCGGTGAGGGGTGCGGCCACCGCGGTGGTGCCGTCCGCGTCGAACAGCTGCGCGGTGACCCGCGCCGGTGCGGCGTCGCAGAGCCCGCCGTCGGCGGTATCCGGCAGCAGGTCGGTCAGGTAGACGTTCCAGGCCGTCGAGGTGCCGACGTTATGCACATCCAGCGTGAAGACGCCGGTCTCGCCCGTGCGCAGGCGCAGCGGCCCGTATTTCTCCAGCGTGAGTTCGGGCTCGACGATGGTCATGGGGCCGCTGACGGCGCCATCGCCGGGTCGTTCGGTCGCCCCCTGCCCGTCGAGCTGGTTGTAGGTATAGGTCGCGGTGTTGGTGAACTCCAGCCCGGCGACGTTCGTCGGCGTGTCGCTGAGTGCCACCGTGATCTCGACCACCACCTGCTCGCCCGCGGGGATATCGATGCCGTTCGCCGGATCCTCGATGACCAGCGAAGTCGCGGTGCCCGTATTCTGCGGTGTCCACCCGACCGGTCCGGACACCCTGGCGACACTCACGAACTCCAGATCCGCCGCGGAAGCGGTCAGATCGTCCACGATGCGCACGTCGTACAGCGGCGCGCTGTGCGGCGTGGTCGGCACCGTGAGGCGGTAACTGAAGGCCTCGCCGATGGCCGCGGTCGGCTGCGTGGTCGCCTTCGCGAGCGCCGGCGGCGGCTCGGCCTCGATCACCACGGTCGTGGGATCCTCGTCGCCGGGCACGTCCGGGTCGGCCTGGCCATTGACCGTGGGGTCGTCGCTGTCGGCGAGTTTCACGGCACCGATCAGCTCCGACTGGTTCGCGGCCACGGTGCCGTCCAGGATGGCTTCGGCCAGGGTCACCTCGAACGCCACCACCAGCTCGCTGTCCGCCGGCAGATCGATGTTGGTGACCACCAGCTGGCCCGTGCCGTTGGTGCCGCCGAAAGGATCCGTCGCGACGGTGGTGGCTCCGGGGGGCAGCGAGCCGGGCAATACCTGCAGCGAGCCGGGCGCGAACACCGGCGCGGCATTCAGCGAGCCGAGGTCATCGCGGATCGCGACATCCTCGAGGGGGCCGTCGGTGGTCTGCAGCCGCAGCGTGTAGCGGAGCCGGTCGCCGGGCGCGGCGCTCTCCGCCGGATCTGCGCCGCTGGTCACGTTGGCCACGGTCTTCTCGAAGAAGTAACCGTACAACGCCGTGGTGACCGTGTGCGCGTCCTGGTGGTCCGCCGTGCCGACCGTACCGTTGGTCACGGGGCGCGCGAACTCCAGCCGCTCCGGATTGCCGGCCGCGCCGTTGTACCAGCGGGTGGCGCCCGCGACATTGGTGAGCTGGACGCCGTCGTCGGTGTCGGCGTCGAGCCTGCTGCGGTAGCGGATGATCAGATGCTCGTCCGGGCCGATCATGGCCGCCGGGGTGAGCATGTCGAGAGTGAGCTCGCAGCGCGGGCTGTCCTGCCAGACCAGATCGAAGTCCACGCCGGGCATCAGCGGGCCCTTGCCCGGCACCGGCGTGACGCCGTCCGCGGCATACACCTGCGCATCCAGGATCTCCGGCTGGATGTCGCACATGCCGCCCTGGGGCGCGTCCGGCAGGCGGTCCACCAGCGCCACGTCCCAGGCCTCGCCCAGCCCCGTGTTGTGCACGTCGATGGCGAACTCGCCCCATTGGCCGAGATTCAGCGTCCGTCCGAGCGTCGCCGGACCGGTCTTGGTCACCACGATATCGGGTCCGGCAATGGTCAGCGGATCGGAGATGCCCCACTCGCCCGGCAGCGGCTCGTAGAAGACGCCGTCGATCAGCCGTCCGAAATCCCACTTGGCGGTGTTCACGAACTGGGTGCCGATCGCGTTCGCCGGCGAGTCCTCCAGCACCACGGTCAGCTCGATTACGATCTGCTCGTTCGACGGGATGATCGGGAAGTCGTCGAAGGTGAGCACGCCGCCGTTGTTATCGAACGTGTGTGCTACCGGCAGTCCCGTGCTCTCCCAGTAGGCCGTGTGGCTCACGTAGGTGAGATCGACGCCGGTCGCGTTCAGGTCGTCGACCAGCGTGACGCCGTGCAGGTCGTTCAGGGAACCGAACTCGTCGATGACGGTGCCGGTGCCGGCGTCGAACAGCACCGGCATCGTCAGCGTGTAGGTGAACGGGACGCCGATGGAAGCCGTCGTGGTGCCCGGCGGATTGTCCTTCTCGATCTTCTCCACCGGGATCAGCAGATTCTGGCAGCCCTCCTGGATGGAGCTGGAGGAGCCGTTCACGAACCAGATGCGATGGCCGGCGACGCTGTTGCAGGCCATCTCGCCGGTATGCACGACGTTGTCGAAGACGATCAGCCAGCGCTCGTCCGTCTGACCCGGCTGGGTCAGGAAGCTGAAGTTTGTGTTCAGCGGACTGGACGCCGGGAAGTTCCGGATGGTGCAGTTGCGGTCGATCTGGATCTGCGCGGGCGCGATGTCTCCGGCAAAGCCGTCGATGGTGCCGTTCGGGAACTCCGAGCAGTCCACGGCCCAGGAGGGCGCTGCGGCCAGCCCGAGTACGGCGAAGGCCAGCAGCCGGATTGCCCTCCGGACGCTGGCCGATTTGTTGGATGTTCTGCTGCTCGCCATGTGGTGCCTGTTCCACCGGCGGCGATCGCGTTGCCTGAGAGGCCTGGACCCTGGCGTGACCCCGGGTCCGGATTCGGGCGGTCCCGCTGTCATGGAGCCGTCGGGGCTCTGTAGACCGGAGACTTTGCGTCGCCACCTTTCGGTGGTTTTGCCTTTGTCGGAATCTCTTCTCTGTCGGTTACTCGTCCGGAATCGTTCGTTCAGGTGGTAGCCGGGAGGAAATCGATCGGGTAGATGATCGTCATCGCCGCGATGTCCTCCTTGGCGCCGAAATCGAAACCGCTCACCCTGGCCACGATCTGGTCGGCCAGGTCCGGAGCGCCCATGTCACTGGAGTGCAGGCGGCACATCGAGACGCTGCCGTCGGGCTCGATGGTGAGCTTCAGCACCAACTGGCCGCGCAACGTCGGGTCGCGCCGCAGCTCCCGGTTGTACAGGCGGTAGAGCGCCGCCTTGTAACGGTCGAATACGATCTGGATCTCTTCGTCCGTGCGCCCGGCCGACGGCCCGCCGGCCCGCGGCCGATCCGCCGAGCCGTCGCCGCCGATGGAAGTCGCCACCTGCGTGACGCGGACGCCCTCGATGCCCTGGCCGCCCGCACCACCGCCGACGTCCCGGCTGACGCTCGCCAGATTGATGCCGCCGCTCGACCCCGGCGCGTCGGTCGTGACCATGGCCCGCGTCGGGCGGCCCACAGCGGACTCGCCGCGGTTGCCGACCCGCGCGCTTGCGCCGAGATCAGCCGACGGTCCGGAGCGCGCCCGCTGCGCGAAACTCTCCCGGAATGCGAGGATGCCCTTCGAGCGGACTTCCTGCTTCGGCGCGGACTGCTCGGCCACCTTCGCGGGTTCGGTGATCTCGGGCGTCTCCTCGGGCGGGGTCTGCTCGACCACCTGCTCCTCGGGCTCGGGCGGTTCCTCGATCACCGGGTCCGGCTCCGTCTCCACCGTGCGCGCCGGCGGCGGTGGTTCGGACTGGATGAGTCTGGCCACCCGCTCGGGGACCTCGATCAGTTCCTCGTGCTCGGGGACGGGCAGATCGATCATGCGCAGGACCAGCGCCACCAGTACGCTCGCGGCCACCGTGGCGGCCAGCGACTGGCGGAAACGACGGTCCTCCTCCACGCCCCGGGTCCAGGGCATGATCATGCGGCGGAACGGGAGCGGCGAGGCGTCGCGCTCCGGCACCCACTCGTTGAGCTTGCGCTCCTGCTCCTCGCGGAGATCGTGCAGTTCGGCCTGCAGATACTCGAGTACGTCGTCGCGCTCCTCGAGTTCCCGCGCCAGCCGGTCGCGGCGTTCCTCTATGCCGGCCACCCGGTCGCAGAACGCCTTGGCCTGCCTGCGGACCTCGGCCAGGTGCGTGCTGCGCGCTTCGCCCGGCAGGGTATCGCGCCAGAAAAGATCCGCTGCACCGAGGCGCTCCAGCTGCTCCAGCGAGCCGGTGACCGCATCGAGCAGTTCGTATTTCTCGCGCTCGCTCGCCAGGGTTTGAAGCTCCCCGATGGCGGCGCGCAGCGACTCCTCCAGATCGGCGAGCTTCTCCTGCTCGGCGTCGATCTGGTCCAGGAGCGCCTGTTCTTCCCAGCTTTTCTCGAGACTCACTGCATCACCCCGATGAGGCCGCGACTAGGTGGCGGCTATGTCGGCGGGCTTCTGTACGACGGCCAGTGACACCTGGCCGTAACCCTCGCCCGTGCACGTCGTCATGATCCGCTTGATCACGGTGAACGGGACCGATTTGTCGGCCAGGATCGTGACCTCCTGGCTCTTCGCGACGGAGCGCGTCTTCGGCCCCACCACGCGCTGACTGATCTCCTCCAGCCGCGCCGTGATGGGCTCGATGGTCGCCGTCTCCGACGCCAGGATCTCGCTGACCCGGATGACCGCCCGCCCCTGGACGAGGACCTCGTCGGGGCTCACGAAGATCACGACAGTCTCCCGCGGCTTCTCCTCCACCATGGATTCCGGCAGCGTGACCTGCTTCGGCGCTTCCATGACCTCCACGGACCCGGAATTCACCAGCAGGAAGAAGACGAGGATGGTGAACACGTCCATCAGCGACGTGAGGTTCATCTTCGTCACCTTCGTCCGATTTCGCGTCATTCGCTTCAGACGTCGGGTGTTCGTCATCATGGCGCCTCTCCTACCGAGATTTCCGGGAACAGGGCCACCAGCTGGATCTCCCCGCTCTCCTCGGCCTCCATCGGCCGGCTTCTGACCACGTCCATCACCTGGATCAGATAGTCATAGGGTATGAACGGCTCGAGCAGGACCGAGGCGGCGTTCTCGCTGCGGTACTGCCGCTTCAGGGAGACCACGTGCTCGGACAGCGTCTCGAAGTCGTACTCCTCCTCGACCTTCGGGATGGCGGCGATGACCGACCGTCCGTTGGTGAGCTCGAAACCGCTCTCGCGCACGATTACCTCCAGGCGAAAGTTTGGCTCGGTCGTGGCGGCGCCTCCGGACGAGGACGGGAGGTCGAGCTCCACGATGGTCAGCCGCGAGAAGACCGCCGTGATGAGCAGAAACGGCACCAGGACCACCATGAGATTGAGGAAGGTGGTGACGTCCAGCTCTGGCGTCTCTTTGGTGCGTCGCCTGTAATGATGCCGTTTTCTGATCATGGCACTTGCCTCCTCAGGCGGCGACCTCGTACTGACGCTTGGCCTTCTTGCTGATCACGTTCAGGGCCTTCACGGTCGCCATCTCAAGGCTGTCGACGATGTCGCCCGTCTTGCTCGTGAGCACCGCATGGGTGATCAGCAGCGGGATCGCCACCATCAGGCCGAACGCGGTCGTGTTCATGGCCACGGAGATGCTGGCGGACAACAGGTCGGCCTTCTCGGCGGGGTTCGCATTCGCGACGGCCGTGAATGCCTGGATGAGGCCCATGATGGTGCCGAGCAGGCCGAGCAGGGTCGCGATACTGGAAGCCAGCGCCACATAGGCGGTGCGCTTCTCGAGCCGCGGCACGATCTCCATCATGTTCTCTTCCATGGCGATCTCGATATCCTCGCGACGGCGCACCGCGCCCTGCAGGGAGAGACCCATGTTCAGCACCTGGGCCACGGTGGACTCGTCCTTCGCCGTGACCTCGCGGGCCTTGTCGAAATCGCCTTTCGCGAGCAGCGGCTGCACTTCGTCCCACACGCGCTGGTTTTTCCGGGTAACCCGGTCCAGCGTGATGTAGCGCTCGATCGCGATGGCGGCACCCACCGCGAACACGATCAGTATCGGGTACATGAACGCCCCGCCCGAGGCGAAGAAACCTACGATCGAATAAAAAATGTCCATCACCTTTTCCTCATCTGACAGAACTTCGTGAGATAACTCACGGGGACTTGCTAGCGTAAATCCGTGTCACGATCACAACGGTGATCCAATGCACGTTCGCGGCTCATTCCGCACTCTCCCCGCCGGAGCGGATGCCGTAATAACGCAGCTCCCGCGCGAACACTTCCGGGTCCACCGGACGGGCGCGCTCGTCGAGCGAGTCGGCCAGCGACGGATCGTCGCCGAGCTCCGAACTCTTCCACGGCACGATGACGAGCGCCTTCGGCGCCTCCTCGTTGCCGAGGATCGACATGCCCGACATCGTCCGCGGGTTGTCCGGTGTGGTGCCGGCGGTATCCTCCGCCGCCGCAGCCATCGTCTCGGCCTCCTCGGGAGACTCCGGCGCCTCGTCCTCGGCAGCGGCCTGCAGAGCGATGCCGAGCAACGAGAGCGCGAGCCATGGTGCAAGCCTGGCGGGCGTCATTGCGCGGCCTCCCCGAGACGATTGCGGATGTCGGCGATCCATATGGCGGCTTCCTCGTCTGCCGTCACCGTCTTCATGTAGGCCTCGTAATTGGCCAGCGCGCACTCGGGATCGGCGAGGTAGAGATCGCACAGGATCGCGAGGTTGCGGCGCGCGTAATGGAAGCCGGGGTAGATCTCCAGCGCGGTCTCGTAGCTCCGCCTCGCCTCGTCGAAGCGGCCGGTCTTGCGGTACACGATGCCGAGCTCGTTGTGCACGATCGGGTGCTCCGGATTCAGGGCACGGGCGGCCAGCAGTTCCGTCTCGGCGGCCTTCAGGTCGCCCATGCGGTGATAGGCGATGGCAAGGTCGATCCGCGGCGCGCTGAGAGATGGCGCCTCTTCGGCCACCTGCCTGAGGAGCTCGATGCCCTGCGCCTCCCGCTCGTTTTCCAGCAGATCGAGAGCGGCCTGGTAGTCCTCCCGCACGGCCGCGCCGATCCGCGCCTCTTCCGTGATGGTGAAGCCAACGGCTTCCTGAATCTCTATGCGCGCGCCGGGCCGCGGCTCCGGCGCCGTGGCCGCACAGCCGACCAGAATCAGCGCCAGCAGCGCAGACAGCGGACGATGCAGCTTTCTCATGGCGACTCGCCCCCCGGCGCGCCGTGCGCCAGCCCGGACACGCCGGTCACCTGGACCTCCGCCTCCGGCAGCACCACCGATTCCACGGCCGGGTCTGCCGGCGTCTCCGGGACCACCGGCATGCGATAGGCATAGACGTCGATGGAGCCTAGGAAGCCGCTCGAGATCTCGTTCTTGGCGTAGCGGCCCGGCATCATGACAGCCAGCCGGTCGAGGCTCTGCTGTATCCAGTCGTTGTAGACGCCCAGCGCCAGCAGCTCGAAGTTCTTCTCGTGCACGACGATCGCCTGCTCCTCGAACGGCCAGGCCTCTTCCTCCAGGACCATCTCGTAATCCATGAGCTCGGCCTCGGACAGGCCCGCCGGCCGCTCCGATGCCATGATCGCGTCGCTGAACCGGTAGTAGATCTCCGCGATGTAGTAGGTCGCGGCCGCCGTGACCTCGCCCACCTCGTAGTCCACCAGCGCCTCGAAAGCGGCCATGGCGGCGTCCATCCGGGCCTGCTTCTCGGCGAGGCTCCGTTCGAAGGGCTGCACGAGTTCGAGTTGCGCGAAGTGTTCGTAGCTAAGCTTCGCCAGCACCAGTCCCGCGCGGGCGGCCAGGTAGCGGGTGCGTTCCGTGCGTTCGTCGCCACCGCCGGCATCTCGTGCGACGATCTCGCGCAGCTCGTCGTGGTAACGAGTCGCATCGCCGCGGTCGCGGTAGATCTCCGCGATGCGGTCGCGGGTCTCGACGTGGACGTCCAGCGGTGCAGGATACTCGGCGACGTACCGTTCGTAGACGGCGAGCGCGCTGTCGGTCTGCTCCGCCTCCTCGTAGAGGTCTGCGGCGACCAGCAGCGCTTCCCGCGCGAGCTCCGGATCCTCGCTTTCGCTCGCGATGCGTTCGTGTTCGGCGGCGGAGCGGGCGAGCTGGCCGTCCTCCCGGTAGATGTTCGCGAGCTGCCTGGTGGCGTCGTCCGCCAGCTCGTGTTCCGCATGATCCACGCGGAACTCCTCCAGGACGCCGGCGGCGCCCTCCCAGTCCTCGAGCTTCACGAGAGCGGCAGCGGCATCGTATTCGGCCGCCGTGCGGATGGCGGAGGTCGGCGCAGCCGCCTTCACACGCAGGAAATGCTTTGCCGCCGCGCGGTAATCCTCGAGCAGATTGGCCTGCTCGCCCTGCTTGTAGATGGCGGCGGCGAGACCGTCGATGATGGCCGGACGCGACTCGTGGTCTTCCGCCGTGAGTTCGAGCACCCGCGCGTAGGCCTGCTCCGCGCGTGGATACTCGGTGATATCCATCGACGAGTGGCCCACGACGATCCAGGCGGAGCGCCGCAGCGCCGCCTCGGTCTGGGGATAGCGCCCGATCAGGGTGTCCGCCGCGGCGATGGCACGACGGTAGTCCTTCATGGCGTACAGGTCGTCGGCCGCCGCGCCGAGCACCGTCGGCGCCTTCTCGTGGCCGGGGAAAGCGTCGGCGAAGCGCAGCGAACTCTCCATCGTGCGCGCCTTGACTTCCAGCTGTGCGGCGCCGGTGGCCCGCTCGAGGTCCTGGCGATGGGCGTACACCGCCGCATAGCCGGCGGCCGCCGACTGCTCGTGCTGCGGGTAGTCGTAGGCCGTGCGCTCGTACTCCAGCGCCGCCCGCGCGTAATCCTCGTGCTCCAGCAGCAGGTCGGCCAGCTGGTAATTGATGGGCGGCGACTCCTCGTCCGCCGGGAACGAGGACAGGAATTCGCCGTACCAGGTCAGCGCCTCCGCGTAGTTGTCCGGACGCTCGTTCGCGAGATTTTCCTGCTGATAGAGCGCATGATAGTGATTCGCCAGATCCTTGAGATTGGTCTTCAGGAAGCCCATGACTTGCGGCGAGGCCGCGGGATCGTAGTGCTGCCAGTAGTCCGCCTGCAGCGCGTAGCGCTCCGCGAATTCCTTCTTCGCCTCCACGACCAGGCGGGGGAATTCCCCCTTCTCGTAGATCTCGACGACGCGCATGCTGAAATGTGGCGCGACGCGATGGGAGGGATTCAGGTCGATGAAGGAGTTGTAGACCGCCGCCGCGTCCTGGAAGCGCAGCTTGTCCAGATAGAACTCGCCGAGGTTGCTGTAGATGCGATCGCCGTAGCTCCGCGCGCCGTTGGTGGCGAAGTAATCGTCGATCACCTCCGGCCCGCCGAGGTTGGAGAAACTCAGGGAAATCACCCGGAAGGTATCGGCGATGCGGTGATCGTCGCTCCCGTTCTCGTCATCCCCCTCATCGCCTTCCCCGTCGTCGCTTTCCCAGTCGTCGAGAGGCCGGTCTAAGTCGAAGCCCGTCGCCACACGATGATCCAGCATCGCCATGTAGCGGTGCAGCGCCTCCTCGAACAGCGACTGCTTGTAGAAGGTCCAGCCGAGCTTGTAGAGAGCGAGCTCGTAGTAGGGGGAGGTCTCGCCGAAGTTGATGATGGCGCCGTAGGATTCCTCGGCTTCCAGATATTTTTTGCGCACGAAGAAGTACTCGCCCCGGCGGAACCAGACCTCATCGACATAGCGCGAATCCGGATATTCGCGCACGAAGCGGTCCATCACCGCCATCGCATCGTCGCTGCGGCCGAGTTCGTCGTAGGCGCGAGACATCTGATACAGAACCTGGTCGTTCCGCTCGTAGCCGGGATACTCTTCGAGGATACGGCGATACGTCCGGATCGCCTCAACCGGTCCGGCCAGCGCAGTCGCATCCATCCCGTCCGGCAGCGCAGGCGCCATCCTCTCGGCCGCCGGGGCCGGCAGGGTCTCCGCACTCGCCCGCGCCTCGAAGTCCTCGCTGCTCTCCGCATACCCGGCTATCCGGATGCGGTCGGCCGCAGCCCCGGCGCCGTTGGCAACCGGCCCGCGGGGCGCGCGCTCCGCGGCGATCGCCTCCGCGTCCTCGTCCACGGCCATCTCGATGAGCTCGCCGGAGCCGATCACGCCGAATTCCTTCTCGATCTGCAGGTCCGCGAGACGGCGCATGGCTTCCGGCGTCATCACGCCGGAAGGGGTCTCGTCCAGGTAGCGGCGGTAACTCTGTTCTGCCCGTTCCAGACTGTCGGCGACGCGGACGTCCTCGAGATCCGGCTCTACGCCACGCAGCTCGGCAAGCGTCCCGCGCTGTTGCACGCCGGCGCAACCGGCCGCGAGCAGCGCCAGCGAGACGACTGTGAGATTGCCGATGAGATTACGGGACCGCGCGTTCATTCGGCCTCGCTCCGCGCCTGCAACTGTGTGGCCCGGTCATAGCTGTCGGCCAGCGCATAACGCGCGTCGTCCCGGAATCTCTCCAGCCGGTCGCGCCGCGCGACCAGTTCGTCGATGGCGACGACTTCCAGCAGCCGCCCCTGGCGCGCCATAAGCCGGTCCAGCCGCGCGATGGACTCGCCCACGCGGGCGTGCAGCCGGCCGAGCGGCGTGTCGTAGCCCTCATAGCTGTGGGAGGCGGCCTGGCGGACGCGCACGAACTGGCGGTAGCGGACCTCCAGCGCCGTCATGGCACCGTCGAGCTCCTGCAGATGACGATGGAACGCATCCAGGCGGTCGTGGTATTCGGTGCGCAGCGCCCAGAGCAGCCTGCCCTCGAGACGACGCAACCTGATTCGCGACTCGTCATCCGCCGCCACGCCCTGCTCGTCGAGCTTTTCCTCGACCGCCTCGAGTGTCGCCAGCATCCGCTGCTCCTCGCGGGTGGCCAGGAACTCGGGCCTGGGTGCGGTCAGCATCGACTGCAGGCGCTTGTTCAGCATCTCGTGCTGTTCGAGCCGCAGGCGCATGCGCGAATCGAGCTTCCGGAACTCGGTATCGATGCCCGGCAGCAGCGGCTCGTAATGAGCCCGGCGGATGTCGACCATCTCCCCGTAGGCCTCGAAGCTCGACTGCCAGCCCTCGAGCTTGCGGCGCAGGTCAGCGAGATCGAGGTAGTTCTGCAGCCCCGTCTGGAAGTCATGGGAGGCCATCAGCTCCATGAGGTAGTAGGTCTCCGGCGACTCCGGCAGCGACCGGAGCCGGATGACCCAGTCCTCGTCCTTGCGGATCTCCTCGCGCACCAGCGCCTCCAGGAAACGACCTTCGCGAATGCTGAGGATGGAGGCGTCCAGCTTGCCGAGCTCCGCCCCGTAGGTATCCAGAGCACGGCCGTAGTATTCGGCCGCGCGGCCGTGCACTGACAGTTGGCCGTAGGCGTAAGGCAGCGCCAGCATGGCCTCCTGCGCCGCCTTGTCCGTCGTCTCACGGCCGGCGAGAATGGACCAGGGCACGACGGCGCGTTCGTAGTTCTCCGCGCGGGTCGACGCCCAGCCGGAACTCAGCAGGGCCTGGTTGGAGAACGGGCCGTCCAGGCTTACGCGGTCGAGGTAGGTGGCCGCCTCCTCGTTGCGGCCGGCCTCGAGCAGCATCGTGCCCAGCACCAGGTTGGCCTTGTCGCGGATCGCGGCCGCCGCTTCGTCGCCGGCCTTCACGCGTCCCGCGCGTTCCAGCTGTGCGACGGCGGCCGTCTCCCGGCCGTCCTGCAGGTAGGCGATGCCGAGGTTGTAGGCCACGAAGGCCTCCAGCTCGCGCGAATCCCCCAGGCCCTCCAGGACGGGGATGGCCTCGTCCGGCCGGCCGGTCGCCAGATAGACGTTTGCGCGCAGGAAGCCGATGTCGTCGCGAATCCCGGCCGGCACCGCGCCCTCGATGCGGTCGAGCGCCTGGAGGGCCTCTGGCATCTGGCCCTTGTGGAAATGGATGCGCGCCAGCCGGTAGGCGGCTTCGTTGCGCACCGGCGCCTCGACGTCGCCCTCCAGCACGGCCCGGATGGCCCGGCCGGCGCGGTGATGCATCCGGTACCGCAGTTCGAAGTCACCCACCGAGAATTCGGCCCGGTCGATGTGGTAGTGCAGCGGATCCAGCTCGGGCTCGTCGAGGTCGTAATGCTGGCCCAGCTCCGTATCCAGCCGCTCCAGCGCATCGAAGTAATGCCCCATCTTCGCGTGATACAGGGCCTCGCCGAACCACAGGTCGCGCAGCTCCTCACAGCGCACCGGCGCCGCGGTCAGGGCGACGGCCGCAGTCAGAACGATCGGAAGGAGCGAGGCGCGCTTCACGGCTACCAGTCTCCGATCGCGATCCTGTCGCCGGTGCCGTCCAGGGTAATGCCGAGCATCTTCGGCTCCACGCCCTTCACGAACGCGAACTGCTGCGAGCCGTTCACGTCGCTGCCGTTCTTCAGCTTACCCGTGTAAGTGACGCTGAGGCTGTGCTCCCCGGTCGGGATGTTGCCGGTGTAGAGACGCTGGACGCCGCCGTCCTGCAGCGCCTCCAGCTCCTTGAAGCTGTAAATGTAGTGGGCGACGAGTTCGCCGTTGATCTCGACCTGCACGGCATCCAGGCGCAGCGCATCGCCGTCCGCGATCTCGACGAACAGCGCCACCTGCGTGCCCGAGGGATACAGCAGGCGCTCTTCCAGGCGACCGAGCTCCGCGGCGATGTCGAGCACGTCGGTCTTCATCTCCTGCACCTGCTCGTCGAGTCCCCGCATCTGCTCACCGGAAATGTCGCCGGCCGCCCATGCGTCCGCGGCGCTGCAGATGACGAGGCTCAACAACGCGATTCGAATGAGTTGGTACATGATCGGCACCCGTCCTGATTGAGGGGATCGGCTTTGCAGAGGGAGGCGACCTCTCCTGCCCCTCCCGGCTCGTGTTCTGAGGGCGCAGTGTCGATCAACCGCACACCCCAATCTGTGACGGCGTTCGCAAATCTATGTGGGCTAATCAGGACCGATTGACACGCCCGGCAGAAAGCTGACCGCGGTGGGCCGGTGTTATGTCAAGAGCAGCGCGGCAGAGCGCTGCGGGCGGTGCCTGTCCGCACACGGCGGCGTCCGAGCATCAGACGCAACCCGCTTACGGCCATGAACAGCAGCGATACGGAGACGAGCGCCAGGAACAGCCGATAGCCAGGCCATCCGGTCTTGCCGGCATGGAGCGGGTACAGAGCATCGAACACGGCAGGCCCCGCGCCTCGCCGGGTCGCGTCGATGGTCTCGAGAATCTCGCCCGAGGCGGGATGCACCAGCAGATAGCTGCGGCCGTTCGGATGCAGCTCGCCCTCGTTGCGCAGCCGCAGCACCACCGGCGCATCGGACTGCCGCGGCGGCGAGACGAACCGCACGACCCCGGCCGGGAAAGTCTTGCCGGCCGCATCGAGCACCCGCTGCCAGTCGGTGGGGCCGGGGTCGGCACCCAGGGTCACGGTCGACGGTGCCAGCGGTGGCTGCGCGCCGAGCACCGTATTCAGCGACGACTGGAACGGCCCCGGGAACACCATGGCCACGCCGGTGATCGCCAGTCCCGCGAACAGCAGGCCCAGTGTCGCGCCCTGGGCGGCATGGCCGCGCAACAGGTAGCGTGGTTCGGTATTCCGGGGCCAGAAATAGCGGAGCCGGAAGACCTTGCGCCGCTGCAGCCAGAGCCAGGCGCCCGACGTCAGGCTGACCAGTACGAGACAGCCGAGGATCCCGACGAGCGTGTTCCCCGGCTCTCCCGCCAGCAGATACGCATGCAGTTCGAACAGGAACGCAGGCAGGCTGTCGCTCCAGTCCCACTCCGCGACCGGTGCGCCGGTTTCCGGGTGATAGAGCCTCTCGCCGCCATCGGTGAGGTAGGCATGGTAGGCGGGACGCTCCGCCCGTGGCATGGCCAGCGCCGAGAGCCGCCCTTCGGTGGCGGCGACGATGCGCGCAATGACCTGCGCATCCGGCGTCTCCGCGGACAGTGTCTCCGGGAGCTGCGGGTAGCGCCAGTCGACGTACTCGTCGACCCAGAGCAGCGCAATCCCGCTCAGAGTCGCCACCGCCAGCCAGACGGCGATGACGACCCCGAGCCAGCGGTGCAGCCGGCGGATCATCCGCTCAGAACGCCCGCTGCCACCCGAATGTGAGGGTGCGGCCGTTGCCGGCGAAATAGGTATCCGACCGCTGGAAGGGCTCGGTCTGAGCGAAATAGGTGAAGTAGTCCTCGTTCAGCAGGTTCTCGACGGCCACCGAGAAAACCCCGTAGTCCGACTGCCAGCTGACGAAGGCATCGGCCAGTGTGTAGCCGTCGAAGTCGGCCGCGTCCGCGGGCGCGCCGGGGCCGTCGAAGCTCCGGTCTTCCAGCCGCGCCGCCTGCAGCCGCCAGCGGATGTCTTCGCGGAAGCGGCCTTCGGCATAGACGTTCAGGCGGTCCGGCCCGATGTTCAGGCCGTCCAGGTCGCTGTCCACGGAGCCGTCGCCGTCGGAATCGAAGCGGCCGTCGATGCGACTGTAGTTCGCCCCGATGCTGAGCGTGTCGCCGAGCGCGTAGTCCACGGCGAATTCGATGCCGTCGATCTCGGTGCGCTGGCGCTGTACTTCGAAGATGCCGGCCTCGTTGCTGAGCAGCCGCGAGCCGTTGTCGGCCGTGGATTCGTAGTAGGTGGCACGGGCCGTCAGGCGCCCGTCGCCGTACTCCACGCCGAATTCGGTGTTGTCGGTAACCACCGGCTCCACGGTGAGCAGGCTGTCCACGTCCAGCCCGGGCGTCGAGACACCCCGCAGCACCCGGCCGACGTCGGGCATGGTGAAGGCTTCGGCGGCGGCCGCATACAGCGTCCAGGTATCGGTCAGGCGCCAGATCGCGCCGGCGTTGAACAGGGTCTCGTCGAACTCCGGCTCCCCGCCTTCCACGAAGGTGTTGCCGGCCGAGGCAATGGTGGTGTAGTCGTCCACCTCCAGGCTGGCATTCTCCTGCCGGGCACCGCCGCTGAACGTGAAGACCTCATTCAGGGTCCATCCCAGCTGCAGGAACGGCGATACGGTCTCGAACCGAGTCTCCGGCACCCACTCCCGGCCGCTGCGCGCCAGTTCCTGGGCGGAGTCGTCGCGAAACCAGTCCACGCCCGCCGTCAGGTTGACGTCCGGGTCGACGAACTCCCGGTTCCAGGTGGTCTTCAGTCCGTTCTTGTCGGACACGATCTCCGACTGGTCGAGGAACGGTCCGCCGTCGGGGGTGAGCCGGAAGAAGTCGCCGAAGGTGCCGCCCTCGAACAGCGCGGCGTAACTCTGGTCGTAGACCTGGGCTTCCAGGTTGCCGCCCAGCACGCCGTCCTGACGCCAGGTCAGGGAGACGGTCGTGACCTCGTTGCGGGCCGGGTCGCCCACCTCCGCCGAGGGGTCGCCCTCTTCGGTGCCGGTCGGAATGCCCGCCGACCGGTCGCCGGGCACGCTGCGGAAATCGCCGTTGCGCTCCAGGTCGAAGTCGTTGACCAGCAGGGTGAGCGTGGCGTCGCCGGTTACCCGCCATTCGCCCTTGCCGAACAGGCCGAGGGAGGTCGAATCCATGATGTCGCCCTGGGTGGGATACAGCCCGACGGGTTCGCCGTCCGCATCCAGGAAGAGTCCCCGGTCGTGCCAGGCGAAGCCGACGATGAAGTCGAAGGCATCGGTGCCGCGGCCGGTGGTTGCCGCGATCTTGTAACCGTAGGCGTCGGAGTCGAATTCGTCCGCCGTCGTGAGGCGAGCCCGCAGATCGGTCTCCCAGGCATCGCCGGCCACCGGCGCGCGCGTCACCGTGTTCACGACGCCTCCCGTGGCGCCGACCCCCTGGATGGCATTGGAGCCGTTGATCACCTCGATGCGCTCGATGAACGCCAGATCGATGGTGTGGCCGTCGCGCTGGCCGTCCCGCAGGGCATTGTGCTGGGGTACGCCATCGATCAGGTACAGGGGGTTGCGGCCGCGCAGGGTCTCGCTGCGCCCGGTGAGCTTCTGGGAGCTGGGCGCGAAGCCGGGCACGGAATTCGACAGCACGCTGGCGAGATCGTCACTGATGGCGGACTGAAGTTCGATGGTTTCCGCATCCAGGATCGTCAGTGTGCCGGGAATGGCCGTGGCGGGCTGCTGGACGCGGCTGGCGCTGACCACGATCTCCTCGATCATGCCCTCCTCCGCATCACTGCCCGACTGGGCGGACGCGGGCTCGGGGATTGCCGTTCCTGCCGCCAGCGCGAGGCATGCCACGAGGCCCGGGCGGATTGTTAATGAAGTCATCGAGTCTTTCCTCTCACTGTGTTGACGGATGCAAATGCGAATACTTCGTATTTCGGTATTTGTTGTCAACTACGGCTTCTACGGATCAGCCGGGCGGGCGTCGCAACGAGATGGCAACCCGGTTGCTGGTAGCATTCCGCCATGAAATACACGCGGGATTACCGGGAACGGCTCAGCCTCGACGACGGCACGCTCATCGAGTTCCGCGCCGTGCAGCCCTGGCACAAGGCGATGCTGGCCGAGGGTTTTACCCGTCTGTCGCCCGAATCCCGCCGCCGGCGCTTCTTCACGAGCAAGACCGGCCTGAGCGACGAGGAACTGCGCTACCTCACCGAGTTCGACGGCACGGACCATTACGCGCTGGGTGCCATGCTGCCGGCCGGCGAGCCGGACGGCGACGGCGAACCGGAGGGCATCGGCGTCGCCCGCTTCGTCCGCAGCACCTCGGACCCGGAGACGGCCGAGATTTCCATCGTCGTGGTGGACGACTGGCAGCACCGTGGTGTGGGCAAACGTCTGCTGGAACGCATCGCCGGGGCGGCGGCCGAGCGCGGCATCCGGCGCATCCGCTCGGTGGCGCTCGCCGACAACCCGGACGTGCGCGAGCTGCTGGAGCGCCATACCGAGAGCCTGGAGGTGCGCAGATCGGAGCCCGGGGTCGTCGAGTTCAGCTTCCCGCTGACGATGCCGGTGAGCGAGGACATCTTCGACGCTCTGTTCTCGACGTTGCGCCTGGTCGCGCTGGGCTCGTTCATCGTGCCGATCTGGTTCGGCGAGCAGACGGTGCGACGCCTGCTATCCCTCGGCCGGAACCGGAAACGCGACGCCGGGGAGACACCGAACGGCTCCTGAAACGCCTGCCGCTCGCTTATACTGCCGCCGGGTTATCGACGCAGGGGAGCCAGCCGATGAAGCCGACCATTGCCACCGATGTTCCGACCCTCGCCGGCCGGTTTGCCACCCGGTTCGTGGCCCATTTCGTCGCCGCGGCGGCGCTGATCGCGCTCGGCTGGGGCTGCAGCCCGGCGCCGGAAGCGGACACGGGCACGGCCGCCGACAAGGCCGCTGTGGTCGAGCCGGCGGACCTGATACTGACCGGCGGCACCATCGTCACGCTCGCGGACCCGGCGCCCGAGTCGGCCGCCCTGGCGATCCGGAACGGCAGAATTCAGGCCGTCGGCACGGCCGGAGACATCGCAGCTGCCTGGCAGGGTCCCGGGACGACCGTCAGGGACCTCCGCGGCCGCACGGTACTGCCCGGCTTCATCGATGCGCACGGGCATTTCCTGCAGGTGGGCTTCCTGGCGCAGTCGGCCAGTCTGTTGCCGCCGCCCGACGGCGGCGTCACCGACTTCGCCGGTATGGCGGCAGCCCTGCAGGCCCATCGGGACAGCCCCCAGGCGGCGAAGATGGGCTGGATCGTCGGCATGGGTTACGACGACGCCCAGCTCATCGAGGGGCGTCACCCCACCGCCGTCGACCTGGACGCCATGGTGGACGACATGCCGGTGCTGCTGATCCACCAGTCCGGCCACGTCGCCGCCGTCAACAGCGCCGGCCTCGAGGCGCTCGGCATCACGGCCGCCAGCGAGGATCCGCCCGGCGGCGTGATCCGGCGCAAGCCCGAGAGCCGCGAACCGGACGGGGTGCTGGAGGAGACCGCGTTTTTCGCCACTCTCGACAAGCTGCCGCTGCCCGAGGACCCGGAGAGCTTCGCCGCCATGGTCGCTGCCGCCCAGGAATCCTACGCCGCCGCCGGCTTTACCACCGCCCAGGAAGGGCGCGCCCTCCCGGCCAACGTGCGTGCCCTGCAGGCCGCAGCGAAAGGCGGTCTGCTGGAGCTGGACGTCGACGTCTACCCGGACCCCACCTTCGCGCGCGACGCCGGGGAGTTCGACGGCCTCATGGCAAATGCATCCCGCCAGTACGAGAATCACCTCCGCATCCCGGGCATCAAGCTGTCGCTGGACGGCTCGCCCCAGGCGAAGACGGCCTGGCTGAGCCTGCCCTATCACGTGCCGCCCCACGGCCAGGACCAGGACTACCGAGGCTATCCCCAGCTCGAGGACGACTACCTCGCGACCGAGGTGCGACATGCGTTCGGGAACGGCTGGCAGGTGCTGACCCACGTCAACGGCGACGCCGCCATCGATCAGTTCCTGGCGGCCGTCGGCGAGGCCACCGAAGCGCTCGGGCCGGGTGACCGCCGGCCGGTGGCCATCCACGCCCAGACCGCCCGCGAAGACCAGCTGGACGCCATGGCGGACCTCGGCGTGATCCCGTCGTTCATGTCCGTGCACACGTTCTACTGGGGCGACTGGCACCGGGACAGCGTGCTCGGGCCGGGGCGCGCGGCGCGCATCTCGCCGGCTCGCTCGGCGCTCGAGCGCGGCATCGTCTACACCAGCCATAACGATGCGCCGGTAACGCCGCCGAACAGCCGGATGATCCTCTACAGCCAGGTGAACCGGCTGACCCGTTCGGGCCGGGTGCTCGGGCCGGAACAGCGCGTGACCGCCCGGCAGGCGCTCGAGGCCATCACGAGCAGCGCCGCACGGCAGCTGTTCGAGGAAGCGCGCAAGGGCACCATCGAAGCCGGCAAGCTGGCCGATCTGGTGATCGTCGATCGCAATCCGCTGACGATCCCGCCGGAGGAGCTGATGGAGCTGACCGTGCTCGAGACCATCAAGGAGGGCGAGACGATCTGGCGGCAGGAGTCGGCAGCCGCGACGGCCGCGCGCTGAGCCGGCGCTTCCCCGCGGGGGAAACCGGAACGTCCCGGCCGGTCGGACTTCATTTTCCGGGTCAGGCGCGCTGCAGGCGCGCCTTCAACCTCTGCGGCGCCACCCGCGCGAGCAGGCGGAAGCGGCTGGAGAGGCGCGACAGCCGCCCGCCGCGGCGGCTGCCCGGCAGCGACAGCCACAACCTCAGCAGGTGGCGCCGCTCGGCCGGGTCCGCGTGATCCTCGTAAGCCGTGCGAGCGTGCAGCACGGTGTGGTTCGAGACCAGCTGGATGTCTCCGGGCGCCAGATCCATCTCCAGACGATTGCCGGGATCCTCGGCGATGCTCTCATAGAGATCCAGCAGTTCGCGCTCGCTCTCACTCATCGGCGGCACGTGCTCGTAGTCGAACGCCGAGCGAAAATAGTCGCTGTGGTAGAAGGTGCGCAGATGCCCGCCGTGGTAACGGCAGGGTTCGATCGGCACCGTGGGCACGTCACCCTCGCCGTGGGTATCCAGGTGGAAGGGACGATAGAGACGTTCCACCAGGTCCGGCCGCCGCGACAGCAGCTCGTTGTAGACCGTCACCGAACTCACGATGCGGCTGAGGCCGCCGGCCCTGGCCTTGCGCAGGCACAGTAGCCCGACCGCGTCCGCCGCGTCGCAGTGGTAGGCGATGTTCTTCGCCGTCTTGTAGTAGCGGCCGGACTCCCGGTCGGCGGCGGAGCGCGTATCGGTGACGTGGCCGAGCAGGTCTCCTTGCGGATTCTGGGTGCCGGGAATGCCCAGGTGCAGGCCGAATGCCCAGAAGAAGGTCTGCGCCTCGCCCTCGCTCCAGTCGGCGACCGGCACGCCGCGAATCAGCTGGAAGCCCCGGCCGTCGGCCAGTTCCCGGCGCCACTCGTCGATGCGCGGCGCCAGCAGGGGCAGCGGGACATCCCGTCGACGCAGTCTTCGCGGCTCGATGCCCGCGGCACGCACGGCCGCGACGGTCGCACGCATCTCCGCCACCTCGGCCGCCGTGAGTTCGTGCACCCAGTCGGACCGATGCCGCAGCTCGCTGCCGCGCCAGGCAGCCGGCCCGTCCATCGGCGCCCGCCGTATACTCTCGTGGGGCCGCGCGAAGTAATGCAGGGTCTGCGCCTGCAGGGTGTTGTAGGAGCGGCGCTCGAACATCGCTGCCGGATCGCGGGCAGAGGCCCGGCTGCTCTCCGCGGCCTAGCCCAGCGAGGCGGCCGCGTCCTTGATGGCGCGGCGGATGCGCACGTAGGTGGCGCAGCGGCAGAGGTTGCCGTCCATGGCCTCGTCGATGTCGGCGTCGCTCGGCTTCGGATTCTTCTTCAGCAGGTCGACGGCGGACATGATCTGGCCGGACTGGCAGTAGCCGCACTGGGGCACGTCGATCGCCTTCCAGGCCGAGCGGACGGCGTCCGCCTCGGGGCCCTCGACGCCCTCGATGGTGGTGATGCTCGCATCGGCGACGCTGCCTACGGGGGTCACGCAGGCGCGCCGCGCCTTGCCGTCCACGTAGACGACGCAGGCACCGCACTGGGAGATGCCGCAGCCGTACTTCGTGCCGGTGAGCTGCAGCCGGTCGCGCAGCGCCCACAACAGCGGCATCTCGCTCGGCACGTCCAGTTCGACGGATTCACCGTTGACGGTCAGTTTTGTGCTCATGACTGTTCACTCCCGCTGCTGAGACTGCCCAGGCTGTCCGCGTTCGGCCCGAAGACGGGCAGGCGGCGGATGCGCTTGCCGGTGGCGGCGTAAATGGCGTTGGTCAGTGCCGGGGCGGCCGGCGGTGTCGGCGGCTCGCCCACCCCGCACGGCGGGGCGTCGGACTCCATGATCTTCACCTCGAAATTCCGCGGCGCCTCGCTCATCTTCATGATGCGCCAGGAGGGGAAGTTCTCCTGCTGGATGGCGCCGTTCTTCGCGGTGATCTCGCCGTACAGCGCGTTGGAGAGCCCGTACAGGCAGCCGCCTTCCATCTGCGCCTCCACGTGCCGGGTATTCACCACGGTGCCGGCGTCGATGGCGGACCAGACGCCCGGTATGCTGAGCCGGCCCTCGTCGTCCACTTTCACCTCGACGACGGTGGCCACGTAGGCCAGGAAGGAGCGATGCGCGGCGATGCCGAGCCCCCCGCCGCTGCCCATCGTGCGGCCCCAGCCGGCCATCTCGGCCGCCATCTTGGTCACGTTGGCCAGCCGGCCGGTATCGATGGGATATTCCTCGAACGGGTCGCCGTAGTTGTCGTACTCGGCGCCCTCCTCCCGCGGGTCCACGATCCGCGGCGGCCCGATCAGCTCCAGCAGGAAGTCCTTCTGGTCGCGCCCCGCGGCCGCCGCGAGTTCCGCGGCAAAGCTCTGGATGGCGAACGCGTGATAGACGTTCGCCACCGAGCGCAGCCAGCCGATACGCACCTTCGCCTCGGCCGGCCCGGTCTCCAGCTGCAGGTTCGGCACGATGAAGGGGTTGTCCGAGGCGCCCAGGCGCAGCTCGCCCCAGGAAGGCTCCGTGACGCCCTTCTGGAACGTCGACGGGATGGGCGGGAACACGGTGCGATGCAGGAACGCCGTGCAGCGGCCCTCGTCATCCAGACCGCCCTCCATGTGCTGGCCGCTGACCGAGTGGAAGTAACCGTGCTTCAGGTCGTCCTCCCGGCTCCAGGTGACTTTCACCGGCTTGCCGATCTCCCGCGCGAGCAACGCGGCTTCCACGGCGAAATCCGGCTTGGACTTGCGGCCGAACGCGCCGCCGAGCCAGGTCGGCGTCACGATCACCTTTTCCGGGTCGACGTCCAGCGCGCCCGCCACCGCGGACCGGGTAGCCTGGGGCGCCTGCACGCAGGCCCAGACCTCGCACTTGTCGCCGTCCCAGCGCGCGGTGGCCGCCGGCGGCTCCATGGGTGCCTGGGACAGGTGCGGCACGTAGTAGTCGGCGGATACCCGCTTCGCCGCGGCATCGAGCGCCTTCTGCACGTCGCCGCGGCTGCGCCGCACCTGGCCGGGCTTGCGTGCCGTCTCCAGGAGCTGTTCGCGGAACGCATCGGAGTCGTAGTCGCCGTTCGGGCCCGCCTCCCACTCGATCTCCAGCGCCTCGCGGCCCTGCAGGGCGGACCAGGTGTTGTCGGCGATCACCGCGACGCCGCCGAGGGGCTTGAAGACCGCCGGCGGTTCGGGCGAATCCAGCCGCACGGTACGCAGCACGCCGGGCACCTCGAGCGCCTTCTCGTCTTTCACGCTCTTCACGCTGCCGAACACCACGGGCGGGCGGGCGATCACCGCGTAGACCATGTCGGGCACCTGGACGTCGATGCCGAAGGTGCCCTTGCCGACCACGATGTCGGGAACCGTCAGAGAAGCGACGTCCTTGCCGATGTAGCGCCAGTCGCTGCGGTCTTTCAGCTGTACGGCGTCCTTGTCGGGAACGTCGAGACCGGCGGCGTCCGCGGCCAGCTCGCCGTAGCCGAAGGTGCGCCCGCTGGGTCCGTGCACCACCCGGTGCAGCTCGGCGGTGCACTCTTCGGCGGGCACGCCCCAGCGGTTCGCCGCCGCGGTCTCCAGCATGCGGCGCATGCCGGCGCCCGCGTAGCGCAGGCGGGTGAGATTGCGGCGCACGGAGCGCGAGCCGTCGGTGTTCTGGTCGCCGTATTTCGGATGACCGATCGCCTGGACGATCTGGATGCGGCTCCACTCGGCCTCCAGTTCGTCTGCCATGATCTGGGCCATCGCGGTCCAGGTCTGCTGACCCATCTCGGAGCGGTGGCAGGTCAGCTTGACCGTGCCGTCTCTCTCAATGCTGATGAACAGGCTCGGCGTGGCGTCTCCGCCCCGCACGTCGCCGAGTCCGCCGGCCGTCTGGTCGGCCCGTGCGCGGCCCGTCAGCGACAGCGCGAACGCGAAGCCCGTGCCCGCCGCGATGCCGGCGAGGACGTCCCGCCGGGTGACCCGTGCGAGGGGGATCTCCGTGAATGCTGCGTTGCCGTCCTGCCGCCAGCTGAGCGGTCCCGCTTCCATTTCCGGTCCCCCGTCCGATCCCATGCTCGATCCGATGTCCCTCGCCATGCCAGACTCCCTGTGTCGCGGTGCAACAACGCGCCTCTTCGCTTCCTATCAACATAACACGGCAGTGCGGTCCTTATCAGTCACGCATTCACTCACTCAGCGGCGACGCACGCTCGATCAGCGCGCGGGCATCGAGTTCCAGCCCCGGCGCAAATGCGCCCCAGGTATAGCCGCGCTCGGAGCGCAGGCGGGTGGCGGCGAATCCTTCGGCCACGACAGGCGGCGCGGTGCGGACGAGTTCCGCGCCCTGGAATGCGAGCGCCACCGACTCGACGAAATGCCGGGCCGTGGCTTCGCCCAGCGCTTCTTTCACGTTCAGCGTCGTAACCGTGTGGATCAGGCCGTCGAGGTAGCGATCGGCGCCGCGGGCCTCGTCCAGTTCCGCAAACAGCGCCTCCAGCACGCCCGGGTCGCGCTGGATGGCGCGCAGGGTATCCAGCGCGATGACGTTGCCAGAGCCTTCCCAGATGCTGTTCAGGGGCGACTGGCGGAAATAGCGCGGCATCGGCGACTCCTCCACGTAGCCCGCGCCGCCGAGACATTCCATGGCCTCGTAGACGAAAGACGGCGCGCGCTTGCAGATCCAGTACTTCGCGATCGGCGTGAGGATGCGCGCGATGGCAGCGGCGTGCTCCGAGTGCGGCGCGTCGTCGAAGGCGCGGGCCACCCGGAAACTCATCGCGAGCGCCGCCTCCTGCTCCAGCGCGAGATCCGCGAGCACCTGGGCCATGGCCGGGTGCTCCACCAGCCGCGGGCCGAAGGCACGCCGGTGCTCGGCATGCCACAGCGCCTGTGACAATGCTGCGCGCATGATCGCCGTCGAGCCCACCATGCAGTCGAGCCGCGTGCCCTGCACCATCTCGATGATGGTGCGCACGCCGCGGCCCTCCTCGCCGACCATCCGCGCCCAGGCGTTGTGGTATTCGATCTCGCTGGAGGCGTTCGAGCGGTCGCCCAGCTTGTCCTTCAGGCGCACCACCTGGATGGTGTTGCGCGTGCCGTCCGGCCGCCATTTCGGCGCGAAGAAGCAGGACAGGCCGCCGTCGGTCTTCGCCAGCGTCAGGAAGCCGTCGCTCATCGGCGCCGAGCAGAACCACTTGTGGCCCACCAGCTCGTACTCCCCGTCCGCGCCC
>Ga0102938_10000203_pt1 | contig 41169 bp, 39 predicted proteins | sample SalPonR2_B_D2_MG_FD_84516 | JGI IMG/M metagenome (GOLD analysis project Ga0102938, IMG submission 84516) | Salt pond soil microbial communities from South San Francisco under conditions of wetland restoration - Salt Pond MetaG R2_B_D2_MG | ecosystem: Environmental > Aquatic > Marine >...
CGCTGCCTTCTTGGCAGGCGCCTTCTTCTTCGCCGCTGCCTTCTTGGCAGGCGCCTTCTTCTTCGCCGCTGCCTTCTTGGCAGGCGCCTTCTCCGACGACGCCTGCGTTGCCTCGATCTCGGTCTTCACCCGCTCGGCGAGCCTGTCGGCCATGTCCTCGAAACGGTCCTCGAGTTCGTCGAAACGCTCCGAGAGCCAGGTCATCTGCTTGGAGACCTCACGCTGGACGTTCTCGCTGACCCGGTCCGACGTCTCGCGGCCTCGCTCGAGGAGGGTCTGCACGGCCTGTTCGGTGTCGGACCGGCGAACTTCGCCGGCCTTGACCAGTGACTTCACGATGGATTCGGCCTGCTTGCGGGAGATGTCGGAGAATTCGACCCCTGCATCGACGAGGCGCTGGACTGTCGTTTTTGCCATCCCGACAGACTACTCCTCGGTGTCCGCGCCACCGAGCAGGCATCCGGCGACCGCGGCAAGGTCGGCGACGTCCAGGTCGACCCGCAGCGAGCCGTCGATCGGCGCGTTCGCATCGGTCGCACCGGAACGAACGAGCGCGAACCGGCAGCCGAGACGGCGTGCGAACAGCCCGTCGGTCTCCGGTCGGTCGCCGACCATCAGCGCGTGGTCCGCCATCGTCTCCGGGGCCGCACCGACGAGCGAAGCGACCAGGTCGGCCATCGGCTGCTCGGGCTTGCCGGCGACGATCGGGATGACGCCCGATGCCGAAGCGACGGCTGCCAGGATCGCACCTCCCCCCGGGAGCAGACCGCTCGGTGTCGGATACGTCGAGTCGGTGTTGGTGCCGACCAGGCGTGCGCCACGACGTACCGAGTCCGCTGCCACCGCCAGCCGGTGGTAGTCGAAGTCGCGGTGCAAACCGACCACCACCGCGTCGACGGGGCCGTCGATCGGAGCGCCGGTGTTCTGCACCGCCAGCGCACCGCGGTCCTCGACGGCTTCCACGACCCCCGGTCCGCCGGTCACCAGCACACGCTCACCCGGCGCGACCAGGAACGCAGCGGCCATCGAGGAGCTGACGACGTCGCCGACCGCAGGAACGCCGATGTCGGCCAACGCCGACTCGTGCTCGGCCACCAGTGCGAACGAGTTGTTGGTGACGAACAGCAACCGGCGGCCCGAGGCACGCAGCGACGCGATCGCGTCGACGGCTCCGGCGATCGGCTGATGGGCCAACCAGACCACACCGTCGAGATCGCACAGCACCGTCTCGATCCCATCCATCCCGTCGTCCACGTCGTCCACCCTGTCGTCCACGCGATCGATCGTTGCAGTTGGGCGGCTCTGCCGTGACATCCTGTCGTCGTGCCACGTTTCACGCCTTTTCCAGCCCTGCGGTACTGCGATCCGCAGATCGACGACCTGATCGCTCCACCCTACGACGTGTTGTCGGAGGCCGACCTGGATGAACTCGGTGGCCGCAGCCCCTGGAACATCACCCATGTCGACGTCCCCCGCGAGTCGGCCGGCGCGAACCGCTACGAGGACGCTGCTGCGACGCTGCGCGAGTGGATCGACGCCGGAGTGATGTCCTACGACGAGGTGCCGACCTTCACCATCTACCGGATGCGGTTCACCGATGCGTCCGGCACGCCACGCGACATCGCCGGCGTACTCGGAGGTCTCGCAGTGGTCGACGAGGGCGCCGGTGGCGTGCTTCCCCACGAACGGGTGACCCCGAAGGCGTCCACCGACCGGCTCGACCTGACCCGCGCCACGCACGCCAACCTGTCGCCGGTCTGGGGCTTGTCGTTGGCGACCGGCCTCACGGCACTGCTCGCGGAGCCCGGCGAGTTCATCGCATCGGTCACCGTCGACGATGTCGAGCACGTGGTCGAGCGGGTGTCCGATCCGCAGCGGGTCGGCGTGATCGCCGACACGATCGGTTCCGACGATGTCCTCATCGCCGACGGCCACCACCGGTACGGCATCAGCCGCACCTACCGGGACGAGGTCCGGGCGGCGAACGGCGACCGGGCGAACCCGGCCGACGACACCTTGGCATTCGTCAGCGAACTCGTCGCCGATCAGTTGTCGGTCGAAGCGATCCACCGCCTCTACCACGACGTGGCGTTCGACGATCTGGTCTCGGCGCTCGATGCGAGCTTCGAGCGCGCCGACGCCGGCCGCCCCGACGGCGGGACCCTCACGAAGATGGATTCCGAGGGGATGCTGTGTCTCGTGGGCCCGGATGGCTTCGCACAGTGGCTCCGCCCACGCCGTGGAGCATTCGACGACGTGCGCTCGCTCGACGGGGCCTGGCTCGAACACGCCCTGGCCGACCTCGACCACGTCGTCACCTATCAGCACGGCGTCGATCACGTGGTCGATGCCGTGACCTCGGGGGCGGCTGTCGGAGCCGTCCTGATCCGACCGGTGAGCGTGGCGGAGATCGAACGTACCGCGCGCGAGGGCGCCCTGATGCCGCCGAAGTCGACGTTCTTCACCCCGAAGCTGCGCACCGGGTTGGTGGTACGCAGCCTCGTGTGACCCGTCTCCGCCGGTGGCGTCGCCCACGGTCGGGGCACGGTCACTCGACGAGATCGAGCAGACCCTCGGCCGCCTCGCGCAGGGCGGCAACAACCCGCTTCCGGCGGCGCGCCGGGATGACGGCATCAGCGACGACCTCGGTGCGACTCTGGGTCGCCCCGCCGACTCGGAAGAATCGGCGGCGGACCGTGCCGACCACGACCACCTCGATTCCCGGCTGCAGCACGCCGAGCTGGGCCGGGCTGGGGTCGTTCCAGGCGATCGGCACCGAACTCCTGGTCTCGCGATCGCCCGTGACGACTCGGCTCGTCACGTCGAACTGCACGACCGTGGCACCGGCGGGCAGATCGCGCCGCTGAGGCTCGTTCGGTACGATGCCGCGGATGACGGCGAGATTGCACGGCGGGGTCTGTCCGTCGATGCGGTTCATGGTCTGCTCCTTCAGGTGATGCATCCGTCGGGAGGAGTCGGTCACCCATCAGGGTAGACGGGGGGTGACACAGTGTGCGACGGTCGCGGGCGACCGATCCGACGCTTGCTACGTTCGATCCATGGCCGAGTTCTCCGACTCACGACCCCTGCGGTGGGGTATCGCCGCCACCGGGTCGATCGCTGCGCGCATGTGCGAGGCGCTCGCAACGGTCCCCGACGGCGAGATCGTCGCGGTGGGCTCGCGCACGCAGTACGGCGCCGACACGTTCGCCCAGCAGTTCGACATCCCGCGGGCGCACGGCAGCTACGCCGCCCTGTGGGCCGATGACGAGGTCGACATCGTCTACGTGGCCTCCCCGCACAGTCATCATCACGCAATGACCGTCGCTGCGCTCGATGCCGGCAAGCACGTGCTGTGCGAGAAGGCCTTCGCCGTGAACGCCACCCAGGCACGCGAGATGGTCGAGGCCGCACGCCGCAACGACCGATTCCTGATGGAGGCGATGTGGACGTGGTTCATCCCCGCCGTCGTCGACATCCGGCGCCGGGTGCTCGCCGGCGACATCGGTGAGCTGAAGGTGGTCGAGGCCAACTTCGCACTCCCGGTGTCCGCACCCGACGGTCGCCACCGCCGCATCGATCTCGCTGGTGGCGCGATGCTCGACGTCGGGATCTATCCGGTCACGTTCGCCCGGTTCCTCGCCGGAGAGGCGGTCGATGCGAAGGTGTCGGGCTCACTCGGTCCGACAGGGGTCGACGCCACCGTCGGCGGTGTGATCACCTTCGAGAGCGGCACGCTCGGGGTCTTCCACACGTCGCTCGACATGATGAGCAACCTGCGCGCCTCGGTCTTCGGCACGCTCGGTCGGATCGACGTCGACGCCCCGTTCTGGTTCCCGACCGGTTTCACGGTGCGTGTGGACGGCTCCGAGCCGGAACGGGTCGACATGGCACACCAGGGCCTCGCTCACGAAGCAGCCCATGCGATGCAGCGCATTCGTGCCGGCCACCGCGAGAGCGACGTGATCCCGCTCGCGACGACCGTGTCGACGATGGAGCTGCTCGACGACATCCGCTCGCAACTGGGTGTGATCTACCCCGAAGAACGCTGATTTCTCAGCTGGGATAGCCGGCGTAGCTGGCCTTGAAGACCCCCTGGTGCAGCAGCACGGTGGCAGCGTGTGCGCCGGTCTCGTCGTCGGTGAGCGTCGACTCGGTCCAATAGGACTCGACCCGCTTGCTCTGGCCGACACCGACGACGGTGTGCTCGATGCGGTACGGCCGGTCGACGAAAACCGGGCCGTCGACGTAGCGCACCTCGAGGTCGATGAACAGCCCGATCGCCGGTCCCCGTACCGGAAAGTGGGCGTTCGACCGATGGGCGAGGACGCTGACCATCTCGGTCGGCACGATGGGTCGCCCCCAGGGGCTGTCGCCGTCGGCGAGGTACCAGGACGACCGCTCGGTGATCGTGTCGAGCTTCTGGGCGAGCGTGAACGGATACAGGTTCCCGTTGTGGTCGTCGAAGCCCATCGCGACCGCCTCCGGCACGCGCTCGCTCATCCCGATCTCGAGCTGATCGACGATGTGCAGCCGACCGGGATCGCCCAGGCCACGTTCGCGACGGCCGTCGAGCTCGGTCGGGTCGTCGTGGCCGATCGATGCCGTGCCGACCAGCACGGGTGTTCCGTCGGCCTTCTCGGCACCGATACGACCCAGCGTCGGCGTCGCCGGCTCGAGCGCAGCACGAACCTGCTCGCCCTCCACCACCATGTTGAGGAAGTGCGAGCTGACGCACCCGTTCTCGAACCACACCCTGCCCCAGTGCTGCACGGCGAGCGGGTCGATCTGACTGAAGTGTGTCGGCCCCTCGATCGGAGCGCCGTCCAGTCCGAGCCCAGCGGCGGTCGCGTCGTCGTGGACGCTGGTGTGCCCGGCGTACTCCTGCTCGGCCAGCATCTGTGCCGGTGCGCGCAGCGGACCGACCAGCCGGTCGCCGTCGCTGGTGATCGCCGTGTCGAAACCCATCGAGTCATCCTGCCAGACGGACTCCGAGCGGTGAGCTTCCGGGCGACGGTCAGGTGACCGGTGGAAGGACCTTCAGTCCGAGTTCGGCGAGCGCCTTCGGATCGCCGGGAATCGGCGAGTTGGTCATCGGGTCCTGGCCGGACTGGGTCTTCGGGAAGGCGATCACCTCGCGGATGTTCTCCTCCCCCGCCAGGATGGCCACCAGGCGATCGAGGCCGAACGCGAATCCACCGTGCGGCGGCGCGCCGTAGTCGAACGGGTTGAGGAAGAACCCGAACTTGCGCTCGGCCTCGTCGTCGGAGATCCCGAGTGCCGTGAAGACCCGTCGCTGGAGCTCGGGCTCGTGGATCCTGATCGAACCCGAACCGAGTTCCCAGCCATTGAGCACGAGGTCGTAGGCGATCGAACGCACTGCCAGCGGGTCGGTCTCGATCTTGTCGAGATCGTCGGGATGCGGTGTGGTGAACGGGTGGTGACCCGGCTTGGGCCGTCCCGACTCCTTGTCGACGCCCACGAACAGCGGGAACTCGACGACCCACACGTAGCGGTAAGGGCCCTCGTGAACCGGCGGGCGGGCGATGTCGTTGCGCAGCGTGCCCAACACCTCGCAGGTGGTCATCCACTCGTCGGCGACGACCAGGAGCAGGTCGCCGTCCTCGGCTCCCATCGCCGAGCGCACCGCGACAGCCTCGTCGGCGGACAGGAACTTGGCGACCGGCGAATCGAAGCCGACCCCCTCCGAGGCGTCGGTGACCTTCAGCCACACCAGGCCCTTCGCGCCGAGCGACTTGGCCCGATCGGTGAGCTTGTCGAGCTGATTGCGCCCGAACTCGGCCGCTCCCTGCGGGACCCGGATGCCCTTGATCGCCCCGGCACCGGCGAACGCCTTGAACTCGGTCGACGCGAACACGGGGGTCAGCTCCACCAGCTCGAGGCCGAAACGCAGGTCGGGCTTGTCGATGCCGTAGCGGTCCATCGCTTCGTGCCACGTCATGCGCTCGATCTCCGGCGGGCGCTCACCCGTGGCGGCCTCGGCAGCATCGAGCACCGCTTCACTGACCGCATCGAGCACGTCGTCCTGGGTGACGAAGCTCATCTCCATGTCGAGCTGCATGAACTCGTACTGGCGATCGGCGCGCAGGTCCTCGTCCCGCAGGCAGCGTGCCATCTGGTAGTACCGGTCGACGCCGCCGACCATCAACAGCTGCTTGAACAGCTGCGGCGACTGCGGCAGTGCGTAGAACGAGCCGGGCTCCTTGCGCGACGGCACCAGGAACTCGCGGGCGCCCTCCGGCGTCGACGGCACCAGCATCGGGGTCTCCACCTCGACGAAACCCTGGCGCTCCATGCCCTGGCGGACCGCGGCATTGACCGCGGCCCGCACGCGCAGGTTCTTCTGCATGCGTTCGCGGCGAAGGTCGAGGTAGCGATGCTGCAGGCGGATGTTCTCGTCGACGTCGTCGGCGCGGGCGTCGATCGGGAACGGCGGCGGATCGGCCTTGCGCAGCACCTCGACCTGGCACTCGCCCAGTTCGATGCGGCCGGTCGGGATGTTCTCGTTGATCGTGCCCTCCGGGCGCTCGCGCACGACGCCGGTGATGCGCAGCACGTACTCGCTGCGCACGTCGACGTCGTCGTTGACGACGCACTGCACGATGCCGGAGTGGTCTCGCAGGTCGACGAACGCGAGGTGCTCGCCGTGCTCGCGCCGTCGACCGACCCAGCCGCAGACGCTGACGGTCTGGCCGATGTGCTCGGAGCGGAGTTCGCCGCAGAGGTGGGTGCGCATCGAGGTGGCCCTGGTGGAGGCGGTTGTGCTGGAGGATTCGCTCATGATTCGTTTCGATTCTGGTCGGACAGGGAGGCGAGGTGCGAGGAGACTGCCGAGCGTTCGACAGCGACCTGCGCTCCACCGCCGTGCATCGGCTTCACCACGACGGTACCGGCGGCGAGTTCGTCGTCACCGACGATCAGTGCGAACTTCGCCCCACTGCGGTTGGCGAGCTTCATCTGAGCCTTCATCGAGCGGTTGTCGTACCCGCGATCGGCAGCGAAGCCGGCCGCCCGCAGCGCCGCGGTGAGCTTCACCGCTTCGAGTCCACCGGTGACGTCGACCACGAAGGCGTCGAGCACCACCGGGTCGGCATCGAACACGCCCTCGTCGTCACAGGCGAGCAGCGTCCGATCGACGCCGAGGGCGAAACCGATGCCCGGTGTGGCGGGACCGCCGAGCGCTTCGACGAGACCGTCGTAGCGGCCGCCGCCTCCGAGTGCGTTCTGCGCCGAGTCGAGGGTGCCGCCCTGGAACTCGAAGATCGTGCGGCGGTAGTAGTCGAGCCCCCGGACGAGCTTCGGCTCGACGGTGAACGGGATGTCGAGCGCCCGCAGGCCGCCGAGCACCGCCTCGAAGTGGTCCGCAGCGTCTGTGCTGTGGAAGTCGGCGATCTGCGGTGCCGTCGAGATCAGTCCCTGGTCGGTCTCGCGCTTCGAGTCGAGCACCCGCAACGGGTTGCGGTCGAGTGTGGCACGGCTCTGTTCGCTCAGGGCGTCCCCGGCAGTGGTGAAGTGGGCGCGCAGGGCCTCGACGTAGCGGGCGCGGTCGTCGGGCTCACCGAGGCTGTTGACGAGCAGTGTCACCTGCGTCAGGCCGAGACGTGCATAGAACTCCCACGCCAGCGCGATCACCTCGACGTCGAGATGGGGGTCGTCGGCGCCCAGCACCTCGACGCCGACCTGGTCGAACTGGCGATAACGACCGCGCTGGGGCTTCTCGTAGCGGAAGTTCGAGCCGGAGTACCAGAGCTTCCAGGGCGTGGTCGGGCGATGCTCGGCGAATGCCCGACAGACGCTGGCGGTCATCTCCGGGCGCAGCGCGACGTGCCGGTCGCCCTTGTCGACGAAGTCGTACATCTCCTTGGTGACCACTTCGGTGGCGTCACCGATCCGGGTGAACACGCCCAGATCCTCGAGCAGCGGCGTGATCAGCAAGCCGTAGCCGGCTCGTTCGACCACATCGGCGAAGACACCGGTGAACCGGCGCCAGCGAGCACTCTCGGGCGCAAGGATGTCCCGCATGCCGGGACTGGTCTGGAACGCTGGCACGGCCGGCAAGGGTATCTCCACCGGACTGAGGGCGGGCCTCCGATTCCGTGCGGGTGCTGCGGGCAGCAGGCGATGAGTGGAACCCCGGGATACGGGGGTTCCACTCATCGGTCACGCCGGCGAACCACGTGGCACCAGGGTCCCGGATCCTGCGCAGACTCCCCGGAGGCGGTCAGGCAACCGGGGCGACAGCGCCCGGAACCAGGCGATAGGCGTCGTACACCGAGTCGACGCTCTTGATCGTCCGGATCACCGAGTCGAGATAGCTGGGATTGGCGAACTCGAACTCGAAGCGCATCTTGGCGACCCGGTCGTCGCCCGTGACGGTCTGGCACGACAAGATGTTGACCGAGTGCTCGGCGAGCGAATTGGTCACGTCGCGGAGCAGTCGCGACCGATCGAGCGCGACCACTTCGACGCCCGCGACGAACGTGCGTCCAGCTCGTTCCTCGCCGTCCCATTCGACCTCGATCATGCGGGTGGCCTGCTCGACGGTCAGCGAGGCCGCATTCGCACAGTCGGAACGGTGCACGCTGACCCCACGGCCGCGGGTGACGAAGCCGATGATCGAATCACCGGGAACCGGGGTGCAGCAATTGGCCAGACGCACCAGGACGTCGTCGAGGCCCTCCACGTGGACACCGACCGTTGGGCCCTGGCCGTTGCGGCGCTCCCGTCGTGGGGTGGTGACGGTGGCCGGCAGCTGTTCTCCCTCGTCGCCGTGGAGAGCTCGTGCCAGACGCTGAGCGACCGACTTCGCCGATACGTGATGTTCGCCGACCGCCGCCAGGAGGGCGTCGAGATCGACGTAGCTGAGTTCCGCGATGACCGCTTCGAGTTCCGGAGACTTCCAGATCTGCTGCACCGGGAGCCGTTCGCGCCGCATCTCGGACGTGAGGTCGTCGCGCCCGGCTTCCACCATGTCGACGCGACGCTCGCGGCTGAACCACTGACGGATCTTGTTGCGTGCCCGAGGCGACACCACGAACGACAGCCAGTCCTGCGACGGCCCGGCCGTTTCGACCTTCGAGGTGAAGATCTCGACGTTGTCACCACTGGCCAGCACGTGGTCGAGCGAGACGAGCCGACCGTTGACCTTGGAGCCGATGCACGCATGGCCGACCTCGGTGTGCACGGCGTAGGCGAAATCGACCGTGGTCGAGCCGACCGGCAGCGTGATCACGCGGCCCTTCGGCGTGAACACGAAGACTTCGTCCTGTTCGAGGTCGGTCTTCAGGCTCTGCATGAACTGCGCCGGATCCGAGACCTCCTCCTGCCAGTCGATGATGCGGCTCAACCAGTCGATGTCCGCCGGATGATCGCTGCCTTCCTTGTACGCCCAGTGCGCAGCCACGCCCCACTCGGCGCGCTGGTGCATCTCGACGGTGCGGATCTGGACCTCGATCGGTTTGCCGGCCGGCCCGATCACCGTGGTGTGCAAGCTCTGGTAGAGGTTGAACTTCGGCATCGCGATGTAGTCCTTGAAGCGGCCGACGACCGGGCGCCAACGCCCGTGGATCGAGCCGAGCGCGGCATAGCAGTCCTTCATCGAGTCGACCACGACACGGATCGCGATCAGGTCGAAGATCTCGTCGAACTCGCGCCCCTTGACGACCATCTTCTCGTAGATGCTCCAGAGGTGCTTGCCGCGGCCTGTGACCTCGGCCTTGATTCCGAGTTCCTCGAGCCGGGCGCGGACCTCGGCGAGCGTCTTCGCGAGGTAGACGTCGCGCTCGGGGGTTCGGCTCGACACGAGGTGGTCGAGTTCGGCGAAACGCTTCGGATGCAGCGCCGCGAACGCGAGGTCCTCGAGTTGCTGCTTCATCTCCTGCATTCCCAGGCGATGCGCCAGCGGGGCGTAGATGTCGAGCGTCTCCTGCGCGATGCGCTGCTGCTTCTCGAGTGGCATCGCGGCGATCGTGCGCATGTTGTGCAGACGGTCGGCCAGCTTGATGACGAGCACCCGCAGGTCCTTCGCCATCGCCACCAGCATCTTGCGCATGCTGGCCGCCTGCTGTTCCTCCCGCGAGTCGAAACGGATCCGTTCGAGTTTGGTGACACCGTCGACGATCGCTGCCACCTCGGCACCGAAGTCACGCTCGACATCGGCAACGGTGATCTCGGTGTCCTCGACCGCGTCGTGGAGCAGTGCGGCGGTGACGGAGATCTCGTCGAGGCCGATGTCGGCGACGATCTGGGCGACGGCGAGGGGATGGTTGATGTAGCTCTCGCCGCTCGAGCGCATCTGCGACTGGTGCGCGTCGGCAGCGACCCGATAGGCGCGGCTGATCGTGGACACCGGCGACTTCGGGTGCCGCTGCCGGTACGAGGCGAGCAGGGGTGTCAGCTCGGAGTTCGCGACCGCGACGTGTTGGCGCCGCCACGGGAGCACACGGTCGACGGTCCCCACGCCAGTGCCCTCAGTAGTGCAGGAGCGACTTCACGGGGCGCTCCCCGATGTGGGCGCGTCCGCCGAGGTCGTCGAGTTCGAGCACGAAACCGAGGCCGGCGATGACCCCGCCGAGGGTCTCGACCAGCCGGGCGGTGGCGGCCGCCGTGCCGCCGGTGGCGAGCACGTCGTCGATGATCAGGATCCGCTCGCCCGGGTGGATGGCGTCACGGTGGATCTCGAGCTTGTCGGAGCCGTACTCGAGCTGGTACTCCTCGCGTACGACGGCCCACGGCAACTTGCCCGGCTTGCGCACCGGAACGAGACCGGCGCCGATGCGGTATGCGACCGCCGATGCGAAGATGAAGCCTCGGGCTTCGACACCGACCACCCGGTCGACCGAGGTGCCGGCGAACTCGTCGACCAGCCCGTTGACCGCCGAGGAGAAGGTGGTCGCATCTCCCAGCAGCGGCGTGATGTCACGGAAGGTGATGCCCTCGGTCGGGTAGTCCTGGATGTCGCGCACGAAGCTGCGAAGCGCCCGATGATCGCTCGTTCGCATCGCTGGAGAGTCGGCTGCCATGTCCGGAGGATACCGCCGAGGGACGGGCCTCACGATGACCTGGTCCGGACCGGGACGAGCCGCGCCCAGCCGGTCAGCGACGCTTTTTCTTGCGCGGACGCGGTGGGTGCGTCAGCAGCCGGTCGGCCTGCACCGACGCAGTGGCACCGGCCGGGGCGCCAGCAGGCACCGGCTCTCGTTCGGACCCGTCGTCCGGGCTTCCCGGCGCGCCGCTCTGCGGGGTGTCCTCGGGGATCCGTCCGCTGACACCGGCCCCCATCACCGCCGCTCGGAGGTCGTCGCCGAGCAACCGTGAGCGGCGCGAGGTGCGTGTGGTCTTCGACTTCAAGAAGGCGAGCAGCGGCGTCGCGATGAAGATCGACGAGTACACCCCCGAGATCATGCCGACCAGCAGCGCCAGGCCGAACTCTCGCAGTGCCACGGCACCGAGCAACCCGGAACCGAGCATGAGGATCGACACCACCGGCAGGATCGACGAGAAACTCGTGATCAACGAGCGCACCATCACCTGGTTCATCGAGACGTTGACGATGTCCTCGTACGGCGTCTTGGTGCCGGCGTAGCGTCCCTCGTTCTCCTTGACCCGGTCGAACACCACGATCGTGTCGTAGAGCGAGTAGCCGAGGATCGTGAGGAACGCGATCACCGTTGCCGGCGTCACCTCGAACTGGAAGACCGAGTACACGCCCACCGCGACGATGACATCGTTGGCCATCGCGGTGATCGCCGCCAACGCCATGCGCCACTCGAATCGCAGCGAGATGAACACCGCCACCACGAGCAGGAAGATCACCAGTGCGCGTGCGGCCTTCTCGGTGATCTCGGCTCCCCAGGTCGAGCTGGTGAACGAGAAGCTGATGTCTTCGACGCCGACGCCGGCAGCCTCTGCGAAGTCCGCGGTGACGGCGTCGGCCTGCTCGCGAGGGAGCACTTCGACCTGCACCGTGACGACGTCGGAGGTCTCGGAACTGCGCAACTGGATGCGAGCGCCGCTGGTGGAGACGTCGTTGGCGTTCAGGACGTCGGTGGCCTCGTCGACACCGAAGGTCTCGCTGGCGGGGATGTCCCATGCATCTCCACCCTCGAAGTCGAGGCCGAGATTGAGGCCCTGCACGAAGAGCGACCCGACGGTGACCGCCACGGCGATGATCGCGACGATCAGCCCGACCTTGCGCTTGCCGTAGAAGTCGATCGCGGTCTGGCCGCGGAAGAGTCGTCCGATGCCGGTGGAGGAGACGCTGGTGTCGAGGGTCATGCCGTCGCCACCTTCATGCCGAGCACCGTTTCACGCTTGGCCATCAGCTTCGTGCGCGCCAGGAGCAGCACGGCCGGCCGGGTGAAGAAGTAGCAGACCAGGAGGTCGCAGATCGTGGTGAGGCCGAGATAGAGGGCGAAGCCGCGCACGGAGCCGACACTCAGCGAGAACAGGATCCCGGCGGCGATCAGGGACACCACGTCAGCGGACCAGATGGTGCGCCAGGTCATCTTGAAACTGCGCGGCGCTGCGTTCTTGATCGTGCGACCGTTGCGCAATTCGTCCTTGATGCGTTCGAAGAACACCACGTAGCTGTCGACGGTGACACCGATGGCCACGATGATGCCGGTGACACCGGCGAGACTGAGCGCATAGTTGGTCCATCCGGACACGAACGACGCCATCGAGAACACCATGCCGGCCCACACCGTGATCCCACCGACGATGACCAGCGCCAGCCAGCGGTAGTAGGCAACGAGGAAGGTCAGCACGAGGCCGAGCCCGACGAGGCCGGCGATGATCGCTGCCTGCAACGAGTCCGAACCGGCCGAGGGCGAGACGGTGCGTGCCTCTTGGGCTTCGACCTCGACGGGGAAGGCGCCGCGGTTGAGGACGGAGGCGAGTTCCTCGGCCTCGCCCTGGGTGAAGGTGCCGGTGATCGACACCGAGTCCTGGAAGTTGGGTTCCTGCACGGTCGGCGCCGACTGCACCACGCTGTCGAGCACGATCGCCAGACGCTGGCTGGGGCACGTGGCTGCCCGACTGAAGCACTGACTGGCGAGGCTGTTCCAGGTGTCGCGGCCTTCGCCGCCACGCAGGTCGACGGCAACACCCCATCCCTGCGACGCGTCGAGCGTGGGCTCGGCACTGCCGCGCTCGAACACTTCACCGGTGCCTTGGGCGGGACCGACACACTCGGCGGCACCGTCACGGGTGGGGAGCACCTCGGCGCCCGGCGTGACCGTCTGGGTCGGCAGCGGGGTGTCGAGGACCACGGGAGGCGTCGTGTCCGTCGGAGTGGTGTCGGCCGGGACGGTGGTGTCGACCGGAGTCGATTCGGGCGGCGCCTGTGGGCTGCGCAGCCCCTGCGGCTCGGTGTCCTCGCCCGGAACGCCGTCCTGGGTCGGCGTGCTGCCGGTGTCGACGGTCGGGCTGCCCGGCACTGGGCCCGCGGGGGTCGCATCGACGGGTTGGCAGCTGCCGGGGTTGAGCACGGGGCGCAGTTCGACCACACCGGACACGTCGACCGCGCTCAGCGCCTCTTGCTGATCGCGCACGCCGGGCAGGTCGACCACGATCGTGTCACCCTGGACACGCACGTCGGGTTCGGCGATGCCCTGCCGCTCGAGTTCGGAGCGGATCTGGTCGCGGATCACCGTCAGTTCGTCGGTGGACGCCGGCTCGGTCGGCGCCAGGATCACCGAGACGCCACCCTGCAGGTCGAGTCCGAGGATCGGGGTGTTGTCGGTGGCGATGTTGAAGCCGAGCGTGATCAGCACGATCAGCACGACGCCGATCAGCGAGGTCCAGAGACGACGTTTCATGGGGTGGGCTCAGTCGTCGTCGTCGGCGTTGGCCGACACCGACTCGTCCGCGTCGCCGTCGGACGTCTCGTCATCGGGTGACGCCTTGCCGGAAATTGCCGCACGAGCGATGCGGATCTGGACGTCGTCGTCGATCTCGAGCCAGAAACGGCTGTCGCCGTCCTCGCCCGTGACGATCCCGTAGACGCCCGAGGTGGTGATCACTTCATCGCCGACCTGGATCGATCGCTGCAGCTCCTGTTGCTCCCGCATCCGGCGGCGTTGCGGCCGGATGAGGAAGAAGTACATGGCGAACGGGATCAGCAGCAGGATGAGGAGCTGGATGATGGCGCCGCCTCCGCCGGAGTCCGACTCCTGGGCGATCAGCGCGGTGATGAGGTGCGAGGACATGACGGGCGACGATCCTACCTGCCAAGTGGGCCCGGCACCGGTCATCCCCAGACGTCGAGTACCGAGCGGCGCATCGTGTCGAACGTGCCCGCCTCGATCGCCGTGCGCATCGAGGCCATCAGTTCGATCGTCCACGCCACGTTGTGGATCGAGAGCAGACGTGACGCGGTGGGCTCGCCGACCTGGAGCAGGTGGCGGATGTACCCCCTGCTGTGGCGGGCGCAGACCTCGCACGAGCACGAGGCATCGAGCGGCTCGTCGAGTTCCGCGTTGCGTGCAGCTTTCGCCTGGAACCGGCCGGTGGAGGTGAGCGCGGTACCGTGGCGGCCGAGACGGGTCTGCATGACGCAGTCGAACTGGTCGACACCGAGCGTCACCGCTTCGATCAGCGACGCCGGATCGCCCACCCCCATCAGGTAACGAGGCCGATCGGCGGGCAGGTGTTCGAGCGCCGCGGCCAGTGCCGGCAGCATCTCCTGGCGGGTCTCGCCCACCGACAACCCACCGATCGCGTAGCCGTCGAAGCCGATGTCGACGATCTGTCGGGCGCTCTCGCGGCGCATCGTCTCGCTGATGCCGCCCTGGACGATGCCGAACAACGACTGCTCGACGCGTGTGTGTGCGACCTTGGCTCGCTGCGCCCATGCGGTCGTGCGCTCGAGCGCGGTGCGGATCACCGCGGGCGCGCTGGGCAACGGGGGGCAGACGTCGAGCACCATGGCGATGTCGGCGCCGATGCGCTGCTGGACGTCGATCGCGACCTCTGGCGTGTACCGGTGGGTCGAGCCGTCGTAGGTGCTCTTGAACGTCACGCCGTCGTCGTCGACCTTCGGGTCGAGCGAGAACACCTGGAAGCCGCCGGAATCGGTGAGGGTGAGTCCGTTCCAGCCGGCGAACCGGCCGAGGCCCCCGAACCGCTCGATCAGGTCGGCACCGGGGCGCAGCATCAGGTGATAGGTGTTGCCCAGCACGATCTGGGCCCCGACACGGCCGTAGTCGTCGGCACTCAGGTACTTGATCGCCCCCCGGGTGCCCACCGGCATGAACAGCGGCGTCGTGTAGCTCCCGCTCCTCGTCGTGGCGGTGCCTGCACGCGCTGCGCCGTCGACGGCATCCAGCTCGACGTCGACGGGGAACATGCTCAGCGGCTCCGGTCGAGGGACCGGTCGAGGAGCATGGCGTCGCCGAACGACAAGAAGCGGTAGTCGGCAGCGAGGGCACGCTCGTAGAGCGTGCGCCAACGGGGGCCGACGAAGGCGTCGATCATCATCAGCAGTGTGGTCTTGGGCAGGTGGAAGTTGGTCATCAGCAGATCGACGACCTGCCAGTCGAAGCCACGGTGGATGAACAGATCGGTCCGGCCCGACGACTCGCCCGAGCGCGCAGCCGACTCGAGCGCCCGGACCGCGGTGGTCCCGATCGCCACCACGCGTTCGGCGGCGCGGCATGCCTCGGCGGTCTCCGGTGGCACCCGGTAACGCTCCGTGTGCATGGGGTGGTCGAGCGGATTCTCGGCGCTGATCGGCTGGAACGTGTCCAGACCCACGACGAGCTCGACCGTGGCGGTGGCGACGCCGACAGTGGTCAGCCGGTCGAGCAGCTCGGGGGTGAAGTGCAGACCGGCTGTCGGAGCAGCAGCGGAGCCGGGTTCACGCGAGAACACGGTCTGATAGCGCTCGGGATCCCCCAGCCGCCCCGAGATGTAGGGCGGCAACGGCATTTCGCCGTGACGGTCGAGCAGCACTACCGGGTCGTCGTCACCGATGAGTTCCACCCAGAAGGTGTCGCCGGCCGGGGTCCGCTCCCCCATTCGCACCAGCGGTACGTCATCCGACCGGAGGATCTCACCGACAGCAAGTTTCCCTCCCGGCCGCACGAGGGCCTCCCACGTGCGACGATCGGCATCCCACGGTTCGAGCAGCAACACCTCGGCGCCGCCGCCGGTGGCTCGCTGGAGCCGAAGCCGCGCGGGGATCACCCGCGTCTCGTTCAGTACCAGGAGATCACCCTCGCGCAGCAGCTCCGGAAGGTCGCGCACGTGACGATGCTCGGGGGCCTCGCTCCCCCGGTCGACCAGCAACTTGGCGGCGTCACGTGGTTCGACCGGCATCTGCGCGATCCGGTCCTCCGGCAAGTCGTAGTCGAAGTCCGCGATCTCCATCCCGAAAGTGTGCCAGTCAGTCGAAGAGCGAGCTGGTGCCGGGGGCCCGGCGAGGAGGCGCAATGCCCAGGTGGTCGTAGGCGGCATCGAGCACCACACGGCCGCGGGGCGTGCGCGCGATCATGCCCTGGGTGATCAGGAACGGCTCGTACACGTCCTCGACCGTCTCGGGTTGCTCGCCGACGCTGATCGCCACCGTCGACAGCCCCACGGGGCCTCCGTTGAACTGCGTGCACAGGGCGGTGAGGATCGCCCGGTCGACCTTGTCGAGTCCTCGGTCGTCGACGCCGAAGAGGGCGAGGCCCTCGCGGGCGATGTCGGCATCGATGGCGCCGTCGTGACGGACCTCGGCGAAGTCGCGGACCCGACGCAGCAGGCGGTTGGCGATGCGCGGCGTCCCACGCGACCGGCGTGCGATCTCCCAGGCGCCGTCGCGGTCGATCTGCACGTCGAGGATGCCGGCGGCTCGCTCGACGATGGCTCGCAGCTCGTCGTCTTCGTAGTAGTCGAGGCGCGCCACGAGCCCGAACCGGTCACGGAGGGGGCCCGTGATCATGCCCGTGCGCGTGGTTGCCCCGACCAGCGTGAACGGAGGCATCGTCAGGCGGATACTCGACGCGGCGGGGCCCTTGCCGACGACGATGTCGAGCTGGAAGTCCTCCATCGCCGGATAGAGGATCTCCTCGACCGCCCGCGACAGCCGGTGGATCTCGTCGATGAAGAGCACGTCGCCGTCTTCGAGCTTGGTGAGGATCGCAGCGAGGTCACCGGCGCGTTCGAGTGCAGGGCCCGACGTGACGTGGAGGTGCACGCCCATCTCGGTGGCGACGATGCCTGCCAGGGTGGTCTTGCCGAGCCCCGGCGGGCCGGCGAAGAGCAGGTGGTCGACCGGTTGATCGCGCTTGCGCGCCGCTTCGAGGACGATGCGCAGGTGCTCCTTGAGTTCGCGCTGGCCGACGAACTCGTCCAGCGCTCGGGGCCGCAGACCCGCCTCGAGTTCGATCTCGGCGCTGACGACGTCGTCGTCGACACCGCCGATGCCGGGGTCGAGGAACTCGTCACGCACGACGGGCCCCCAACATCTTGAGGGCGTCGCGCAGCAGTGTCGACGAGTCGCCGCCGGTGGGGAGCTCGCGCAGGGTGTCGCGAATCTCGTCGGTGCCGTAGCCCAGCCCCGACAGCGCGTCACGCACGTCGGCGACCGCCGACACCGTGCCTCCGTCACTGCTGTCGAGCATCGGGACCGACAGCCGGTCGCGCAGCTCGATGATCAACCGCTCGGCGGTCTTCTTGCCGATGCCGGGGACCATCGTGAGCGCCGCGGCATCGTTGTCGGACACGACGTCGAACAGTGCCGCCGGGGGGTGCGTCGCCAGGATCGCGACAGCGAGCGCCGGGCCGATGCCGTGCGTGGCGATCAGCGCCTGGAACGTCGAACGGTCGTCACGGGACGTGAACCCGTACAGCGTCTGGGCCTCTTCGCGGATGTGATGGTGAACGTACAGGAACACCGGGGTCCCCGGCTCGAGCTCGGCCAGGACACGGCTCGCCACGGTGACCAGGTAGCCGACGCCGCCGACTTCGAGCAGCACGGAGCCGTCGGTGTTGCGTTCGAGCACCGAGCCGCGCAGAGAGCCGATCATGCCGAGGCTCCGATGCCCCCGGCCCGGGCATTCATCGGCGACATCGCCAGATGACACAGTGCCAACGCTGCGGCATCGGCTGCGTCGGCCGGCTGCGGCAGCGCCACCAGGTTCAGCCGGGTCTGCACCATCTTCTGCACCTGCAGCTTGTCGGCGCCGCCCCACCCGGCAACGGCGTCCTTGACCTGGTTGGGCGTGTACTGGACCACTTCGCAGCCGGCGAGCGACGCCTCGGCCAGCGCGAGGCCGCTCGCCTGGCCGACGCTCATCGCGGTTCGGACATTGACCTGGAAGAAGACCTGTTCGACGGCCACCACGTCCGGTCGGAATTCGGCGATCAGTTCGGTGAACTCGGTGCGGAGCACCGCAAGGCGCTCCGGGAGCGGATCGGACTTCGGTGTGGTGATCACCCCGAGCGAGATGGCGTTGGCGGTGCGGCCACCGCGCCCGTCGACCACGGCGAACCCGCACCGGGTCAGGCCGGGGTCGATGCCGAGCACCCGACGAACCGGAGACGACGACCGGGCGGCGGCACTGTTGGCGAACACAGGTTCGTACCTTAGTGCGCCGACCGCGTCAGCGGGTGATCTTCTCCAACTCGCCGATCAGCTCATCGACCGGGCGGAAGGTGAGTCCCGCGATCGCCCGATGGGCGTAGCGCACGACGCCGTCGGCGTCGACGATGAACACGCTGCGCCGAGGGAACCCGATCGGGCCGAGCGTCCCGTACAGCCCGGCGACGGTCTTGTCGGCGTCGGCGAGCAAGGGGAACTCGAAGCCGTGTCTGCCCGCGAACGCGTCGTGGCTGTTCACGTCCTGCGCCGAGATCCCCATCACCTGTGCGTTCATCTCGCTGAACTGCTCGAGGTCGTCGTTGTAGGTGTTGAGCTGCTTGGTGCACACCGGCGTGTCGTCACCCGGGTAGAAGACCAGCACCACCGGCTGCCCCCGGTAGTCCGACAGCGTGTACTCGCGGTCACCGGTACCGGCCAGGGTGAAGTCAGGCGCCTGATCGCCAACTCCGAGGCTCATGATGCCGCCACCTCCATCAGCTCGTCGCTCATGTCGAAGTTCGAAAAGACGTCCTGCACGTCGTCGTTGTCCTCGAGCGCTTCGAGGATCCGCAGGATCGCCTTGGCGTCGGAGGTGTCGGTGACCGGGACGAGGTTGTCGGCCACCATCGGCGAGTCGGCCGAGATCACCTCGACACCCGCCTCGTCGATGGCCGTCTTGACGTCGTAGACGACCGACGGGTCGGTCATCACCCGGAAGGCATCGCCCTCGGCGACGACGTCGTCGGCACCGGCGTCGATCGCCGCGAGCATGATCGTGTCCTCGTCGACCCCTTCTCCGGTGATGATCACGCCCCGCCGGTGGAACTGCCAGCCGACCGCGCCCGGTTCGGCCATCGAGCCGCCGAGCTTGGAGAAGATGTTGCGGATCTCGGCGCCGGTGCGGTTGCGGTTGTCGGTGAGCACGTCGATCATCAGCGCCACGCCACCGGGCGCGTACCCCTCGTACATGATGCTCTCGTACGTGCCGCCGTCGTCATCGCCGGTGCCGCGCTTGATCGCCCGGTCGATGGCGTCGTTGGTCATGCGAGCGGCCTTGGCCTTCTGCACCGCCGTGCGCAACGTCGGATTCGTGTCGACGTCGCCGCCGCTCTTGGCCGACACCTCGATCTGGCGGGCGAGCTTCGCGAAGAGCTTGCCCCGCGCCTTGTCGGCGGCGCCCTTCTTGTGCTTGATCGTTGCCCATTTGGAGTGGCCGGACATCAGGTCTCTTTCGTGTGATCAGAGGCTCTCGAGGAAGAGCCGGTGCAGCCGGGCGTCGTCGGTGAGTTCCGGGTGGAACGCTGCCACCGTACAACGTCCGCCGCGCAGCAGGACAGGTACGCCGTCGTGGGACGCGAGGGTCTCGACATCGGGACCGACCCGTTCGACGAGCGGCGCCCGGATGAAGACGGCGTGGAATTCGTCGGCCAGTCCGACGACCGCGAGGCCGGCTTCGAAGCTGTCGAGCTGGCGTCCGTACCCGTTGCGTCGAACGGTCAGGTCGATCAGGTCGAATCCCCGCTGGTCCGGGCGCCCGTCGAGGACCTCGGTGGCGCACAGGATCATGCCGGCGCAGGTCCCGAACACCGCCAGACCGTCGGTCAGCAGACCCTTGAGATCGTCGAAGAGACCACTCGTGGTGAGCAGATGCGACATCGTCGTGCTCTCGCCGCCCGGCAGCACGATCGCGTCGAGCCCGCAGAGATCGGCGCTGGTACGCACGAGCGGAGCCGACGCTCCGAGCTGTTCGAGACGCTGACGGTGGATGTCGAACGCACCTTGGAGCGCGAGGACACCGACCGTCCGCCCGGCCCCGGGGGTGTCACCAGCCCCGATCGGCATACCGCTGGTTGATCTCGTCCATCTCGATGCCGGTCATCGGTGTCCCGAGGCCGCGGCTGACCTTCGCGAGGATGTCGGCGTCGGCGAAGTGGGTGGTGGCCTCGACGATCGCCTTCGCACGCGGCGACGGGTCCTCGGACTTGAAGATGCCCGAGCCGACGAACACCGCCTCGGCGCCGAGCTGCATCGCCAGCGCGGCATCGGCCGGTGTGGCGAGACCGCCGGCGCAGAACACGGGGACCTGCAGTTTGCCGGTCTCGGCGATCTCCTGCACCAGCGGCAGCGGGGCCTGCAGCTGCTTCGCCCACTGGAACAGCTCGGCCTGGTCGGCCTGGGTGATCTTGCGGATGTCCCCGAGGATGTTGCGCAGGTGGCGAACCGCTTCGACGACGTTGCCGGTGCCGGCCTCGCCCTTCGAGCGGATCATCGCCGCACCCTCCGAGATCCGACGCAACGCCTCTCCGAGGTTGGTGGCACCGCACACGAACGGCACGTCGAATGCGAACTTGTCGATGTGGTGGGTCTCGTCGGCCGGGGTGAGCACCTCGGACTCGTCGACGAAGTCGACACCGAGCGCCTGCAGGATCTGCGCCTCGACGAAGTGACCGATGCGGGCCTTGGCCATCACCGGGATCGACACCGCGGCCTTGATGCCCTCGATCATCTCCGGATCGCTCATCCGGGCCACGCCGCCGTCGCGACGGATGTCGGCGGGAACTCGCTCGAGCGCCATCACGGCCACGGCGCCGGCGTCTTCGGCAATCTTGGCCTGCCCGGGCGTGACGACGTCCATGATGACACCGCCCTTCATCATCTCGGCGAGTCCGCGCTTGACGGGAAAGGTTCCGGTGTTGCCTGTCATCCCGACAGCGTACTTTCGACTCGGCGGTTCCGCTGCGGTGTGATCAAGGAGTGGGGGGTGCCGGCGCCAACACCTCGACCCGTCCGGCGTCGACGTCGACGATGTCGGCCAGCTCGATCCACGTGTTGCCCGGGGCGAGGGCGATCGGCTCGCCCTCGTCGGTCACGAACTCGAGTGGTTCCGTGTTGACCTCGCGGGTCCACGAGCCGGTGATCACTTCGCCTCCACTGAACACCCACACCGGGCCGGTTCCGATCGTCTGTGCCTCGGGGCTCCTGCGGTCGACGCTGCTCGGCCGGTACTGCACGCCCATCACGACGATGTTGGTGGCCCGGATGCGTCCGAACAGATCGTCGTCGTGCGGCCGGCCGCGCTGCGAGCGGTCGAACTTGTCGAACTCGGGGTTCCAGGTCCACTCGATGCTCTCGGAACCGACCCGCGCCTCGACGCCACTGGTGGGATCCCCGCCGAACGTCTCGCCGGCGTCGAGGTAGAGGTACTGCTGGCGCGGCAGGGTCGGCTCGTCGCCGGGCGCCTGTTCCCAGATGACGTCGGTGGAGGCGTAGAAGTTGTGCGGGATGCCTCCCGGACCGCGGTAATACCCGCGGGCGTTGTTGGGGCCCATGTTGATCAGCGTGGAGTCGTTGATCGCCCTGGTGACGCCCGGGTTCCCGCCACTCCACACGAACAGCGGGAAGAAGAACGACGTGAACAGGTCGATGTCCTGGGTGCGACCCGACCGGATCGGCCCGAGCGGGTCGGAGCTCTGCGAGTGGAACACCGCGGCAAACCGTGTCGTGCGGCCCTCGACGACCTCTTCGAACACGATGTCGGCGACTGCGAGGCCGCTGTGGTTGGGGACGGCGGAGGGGTTGTTGTCGATCTTGGCGACCAGTGCAGGTCGCTGCAGGATCTCGTCGGCGCTCTCGAGCGGTTCGCCGGTGAGCGGTTGGCGGATCGTCTCGGGCATCGTCGTCGTGGTGGTGGTCGACGTCGACGACGAGGTGGTCGTGGTCTCCTCGACGGTGGTCGTGGTCGTCGAGGTGGTGGAGGTCGAGTCGGCGGTTTCGTCGCCGTCGCCGCCGCAGGCCGCGACGATCAGGGCGAGAGCGGCGAAGCCGGCCAGCGGTCGGGACAGGTTCATCAGAGTTCTCTCAGGAGGGCGATTCGCTCGTCGAGCGGGGGATGGGTGTCGAACATGCGGTGAACGCCGCCCAGCTTGCCGTCGTCGCCGACACCACTCATGGGCTGTTCGATCCACAAGTGTGCCGTAGCGGTCGACGCGGAATGCGTCACCGTCGTGTCGTCCTTCAGTTTCTCGAGCGCCGAGATCAGCCCGGGGGGATAGCGGGTCAGCTGACAGGCGGTGACGTCGGCGAGCGTCTCACGACGTCGCGAGATCGTTGCCTGCATGATCTTGGCGATGATCGGCGCGGTGATCAGCAGGATGATCCCGACGTAGGCGAGCGGGTTGTTGGCGTTGTTGCGATCACCGGTGCGAGCGATTCGTCCGCCGTTCCACCACATGGTGCGGATGGCCATGTCGGCGATCAGCGCCACGGTACCGACCATCACGATCGCCAGGGTCGACACCAGGATGTCGTAGTTGCGGATGTGGCTGAGCTCGTGGGCCACGACGCCCTCGAGTTCGACCCGGTTCATCTTCTCGAGCAGACCCGTGGTGACCGCGATGGCTGCATGGTTCGGGTTGCGGCCCGTCGCGAACGCGTTGGGAGCCGGGTCGTCGATGACGTACACGCCCGGTTTCGGCAGTCCTCCGGCGATGCACAGCCCCTCGACGAGGTTGTGGAGTCGCTGGTACTCCTCGGGTGGCGCCGGGCGCGCTCGACTCACCGCGAGCGCGATCTTGTCGGCTCGCCAGTACGACGTGAATGCCACGACCCCGCTGAGCACCAGCGCGACGAGCGTGAACACGATCCCGTTGCCCACGACCGCGCCGATCGCTGCGCCGACGAGCGCGACGAACACCATGAATCCCACCACGAGCAGCACGCTGCGCCGCTTGTTCGATCTGATCAGTTCGAACATCAGCGGGCGGTCAGAACTCGACCGACGGAGCGGTGCGGGCCTGGTCCTCGGCCTCGAAGTACTCCTTGGGTTCGAAATTGAACATCTTCGCGATGATCACCGTCGGGAACGACTCGAGCTTGTTGTCGTAGGTCAGGACACTGTCGTTGTAGAACTGGCGGGCGTAGGCGACCCTCCCCTCGGTGGCGGTCAGCTCTTCCTGCAGTGCCAGGAAGTTCTGGTTGGCCTTGAGGTCGGGATAGGCCTCGCTGAGCGCGAACAGCTGACGCAACGCCCCCGACAGCATGTTGTCGGCCGCGGCCTGTGCCGGCGGCGTGTCGGGCGCAGCGATCGCCGTGTTGCGAGCGGAGATGACCGCCTCGAGGGTCTCGCGTTCGTGGGCGGCGTAGCCCTTGACGGTCTCGACGAGGTTCGGGATGAGATCGAGCCGTCGCTTCAGCTGGACGTCGATCTGCGACCAGGCGTTCTCGACCTGGTTGCGCGATCGGACGAGTCCGTTGTAGGAGACGACCAGGAACCCCACCAGGATCACCACGACGACGACCACGATGATGGTTGGAATCATTGCCCGGAGTCTACGGCCAGACCGTCAGTCAGCCGAGGATGGACAGATCGAACGGTAGATCTCCAGGTACCGGTCGACCAGCGTCGTCATGGCGAACGCCTGGGCCCGGATCTCGCCCGCCTGGCGCAGCCGTCCGGCCAGGTCGTCGTCGACGATCACCATGGCGAGGGCGCCGGCGAGCGCGTCGACGTCGCCGGGCTCGACGAGCAGCGAATCGACCTCGGAGCTCGCCACGTTGCGATATCCGTCGAGCGAACTGGCCACCACGGTGGTCCCGGCCGCCATCGCCTCGATCAGCACGACCCCGAACGACTCACCGCCGAGCGACGGCGCGCAGAACACGTCCGCGGTGCGCAGCCGGGCGAACTTCTCGTCGTCACTGACCCGCCCGAGCCACTGGAATCGATCGTCGTCAGCGGTCCTGGCGGACAACTCCTCGGTGTCCGGGCCGGTCCCTGCCACCCAGACGTCGACATCGAGGTTCGACCGCTGGACGGCCTCGATCAGCACCCGCAAGCCCTTGCGCTCCTCGTGACGCCCGCAGAAGAACACCGACGGACACTTCGGCGACGCCTCTCGCGGCCACGGCGCAACCGACCGGATGGCGTCGAGTTCGACACCGTTGAACAGCACCTCGTACTCCCCGCCGAGCTGGCCCTGCACCAGCGCCAGCGCATCTTTCGAGACCACGACCTTGCGGTCGATGCGGCGGATCAGACGCGACAACGCAGGCCCGAGCAGTCGATAGCTCGCCGATGTGCCTGCAGCATGGAACGTGGCGACCGTGGGCGCCGACTGCACCATCAGCGCCGTCGCCGTGGGGCCCGGCGCCAACGGCTCGTGGAGATGGACGACGTCGAACTCCTCGTCGGCGAGGACGCGCAGCGTACGCAGCGCCGCCGACGGGTCGGGGGCCAGCGGAGCGATCGACCCGTTCGCCGACAGCGGCAGCGAATTGCCGAGCGGCGACACGAACGGCTCCGGTGGCGGACCGTCGCACGGACCCAGCACGCGGGCCTCGTGCCCGCGTCGGCGCAGTTCGCGGGCCAGCCCGAGTACCTGGGCCTGGACACCGCCGGGCACGGTCAGGCTGTACGGACAGACGATGCCGATCCTCATGCCGTCCGGTTCCTCATCGGGCTCGTCCGATCACGTGACGGTCACGACTCAGGCCACCCCGAAGCGGCGATCGAGTTCGGCGGCCTCCAACGGACCCGACAGCAGGAAACCCTGCCCGATGTCGCAGCCCAGCGCCTGCAGCACCCGCAGCTGTGCCGGACGTTCGATGCCCTCCGCGACGGACATCACGTCGAGGCCGGCGGTCAGTTGCAGGATCATCTTGGCCAACGACATCGATTGGGCTCGGTGGTCGAGTTCGTCGACGAACTGGCGGTCGATCTTGACGATGTCGACCGGGAACTGCTGCAGGTACGACAGCGAGCAGTAGCCGGTTCCGAAGTCATCGATCGCAATGAGTACACCAAGTTCACGTAGTGGGGCAAGGTTGTCGGACCCGGACTCGATCTCTTCGACCAGCATCGTCTCGGTGATCTCGATGACCACCTGGGCCGGATCGAGTCGGTGGGTGACGAGCGAGGTGCGCACGTGTTCGACGAATTCGGGCGAACGGACCTGCAGGGGCGACACGTTGATGCTGATGCGCTGCGGCCCTCTCGCCTGCCAACGGGAGGCCGATCGGATGCTCTCCTCGACGACCCACTTGCCGATCGGGACGATCAAGCCGGCGCGTTCGGCGATCGGGATGAACTCCGACGGCGGAATCGAACCCCGCGTCGGGTGCTCCCAGCGCAGCAGTGCCTCGGCACCCACGACCCGGTGCGAGCGGAGATCGACCATCGGCTGGAAGACCAACCGGAGTTGGTCTCGTTCGATCGCCGATCCGAGGTCGCCGCGGAACTCGAGGTGGCGGGTGGCGCTGAGTCGCATGGCCGGGTCGAAGATCTTGATCTGGCTCTTGCCGGCCCGCTTCGCCTCGTACATCGCGATGTCGGCGTCGCGGAGGAGTCCGGCGGTCGTCATCCCCGGCGCCGACACGGCCACGCCGACGCTGGCGAGCACGGCGAGGTCGTAGCCGGCGAGCGACACGGGTTGGCGGAGTGACTCGAGCAGCGCCTCGGCCACATCGAGCGCACGATCGACGCCCCCGCGGTCCTCGAGCAACAGTGCGAACTCGTCACCGCCGAGGCGTGCCGGGGTGTCTCCGGCACCGGCGACGCGACGGATCCGGTCGGCGATCGAACGGAGCATCTGGTCGCCCACCCCGTGGCCGAGTGCGTCGTTCACCGACTTGAAGTCGTCGAGGTCCACGAACAGCACGACCACCGGATCGTCGTCGGGCCGCACGACCGTGAGCGCGTGGTCCATCCGATCGAGGAACAGCGCCCGGTTGGCCAGACCGGTCAGTTCGTCGTGGAACGCACGGTGACTGAGCTGGCGCTCGAGATTGCGCTGCTCGGTGACGTCGCGGAACGTGGCGACCATCCCGTCGACGGCATCCCCGCCGAGCAGGTTCGCAATCGTCGCTTCCATCCGACGGCGCTGCCCGTCGACTCGGACCAGACTGGCCTCGAGCTGCACCATCTCCCCTTGCGCGAGCGCACCGGCCTTGCGGAGTTCGGTCGCTGCGGCGTCACGGTCGTCGCTGGCGACCAGGTCGACCAGCGATCGGCCGGTCCAGTCCTCGGGGCGATGGCCGAGCGTGCTGGCGAGACCGGCACTGGCGTAGCTGATCAGGCCGGCGGCATCGACGAGCAGCACCACGTCGCTCGAGTGCTCGACCATGGCGGCGAGCCGATCCTGACCCTTGCGTTCGGTGAGCTCGCGCACCGTGGCGACCAGGCGCCACATCTGCGTCAGCGCCAGGACGACCACGACCACGGCGGACACGGCAGCGATCGTTCGCGTGGTGCGCGTTCCGATGCCGGCGGCGCTGAGCGTCAAGAGGACCGTCAACGGGGTGAGCGCGGCGACGCTGAGCCAGACGACACGGCCGAGTCCCAGCATGGGTGCGGTCTCGCTCGGACGGTTGCGGTGCGTCATCGTGGGGTCGATGGCGGCGGCGCCGATGATCAGCGGTGGAGCGATCGACAGCGCTGCGATCAGCCCGCCGGCGCCGAGCGCGCCGCGCAGCTCGGCGATGCTACGCGCCATGTCCGACACGAGCAGCAGACCGACACCGAGCGCCAACAGCGTGGTCGACGGGATGCGGAATCGGTTCTGGGCCGCAGTGCGCAGCACGATGGCGAGCGCGAGCGCGTCGAGCATCGGGACGAGCACCGCCCAGACCCGGTCGCCGAAGGCCAACCCACGGTCTGCCAGGTACGGCTCGACGACGGCCAGCCAGACCCCGAGCCCGACGGCGATGCCGACGATCGCCGTCTCGATGGGACCCAGCGAGTCGTCGTCGGTCGGTGTCTCCCGGCCGAGCATCGCAACCGCGATCACGAGGAGTGCCGTTGCGACGAGGTGAACTGCATCGCTCGCCGACGGGAACGTGTCGGAGCCACCGAAGTGCAGCCGCGCCCAGACCAACTGTGCGACCGCGAGGACACCGAGCGAGCCGGCGACCAGCGACCACGCCAGCACACGGCGGGGCTGGTGGGCGGCGATCCCGAGCAAGACCGCCCCGACCCCGATCGCCGGCGCCACGACACGCAGCGTCTCGGAGGCCGCGCTCGGGGGCAGCACGAAGTACACGGCCGTGACCACGACCGCTGCAATGACGAGCGCGCGAGCGCGACTGGCCATCTGATATGTGTCCGCCGGTTCGATGATGTGTCTTCGGCAGATCGCTCAGACGACTTGATGCTGGTGCCCGTAGCCCGGGTCGGTCGGCCAGTTGGGTTGGAACAGGTGCCATTGTGAGGGCGCGCGCCGGATGAGCGTCTCGAGGTCGCGCGCCAGGAGCTGGGTGATCGCCTGCACGTCGTCACGCAGGCGTTGCCCGGACCGCGCGACGGGCAGCGGCGGCCGGACCCAGGCGAAGTGCCCGTCGACCCGCTCGGTGAAGTACACCCCCGTGGGCAGGATCGGCGCGCCGGTGCGCAACGACAAGGTGGCGGGGCCGGCAGGCAAGGTGGTGCGTTCGCCGAAGAACTCGACTTCGGGTCCACCGCCCTGCAGATCGCGATCGGCCAACAGGCACACGACGTGGTTGTCGCGCAGCGCCCGCATCACCGTCTTGCCGGCGTCGGGTCCGAGCGCAACGACCTGCATCCCGAGCCCCGACCGCAGCTCGACGAACCAGTCGAAGAGCTCGGGCGGGTCGATCTGCTCGACGACCACGGTGATCTGGTGACCCTGGTCGACGATCCAGCGTCCCGCCCATTCCCAGCCGCCGAGATGGGGCAGCACGAGGATCACACCGTTGCCGGCAGCGAGGGCGTCGACGATGTGCTCGTAACCGTCGACGTCGAACCCCCGCTCGACGGTCTCGACCGAGAGACTCGGCAGCCGGAAGCTCTCGAGCCAGTAGCGCGCATAGGAATCGAACGCCTCCTGCACCGCTCGCCGAAGGCGGAGCCCGCGCAACGTCGGGTCGGCGCGCCGAAGATGACGTTCGATCATCGATCGTCGTTCGGGGCTCGCGATGTTGGCGCCGAATCCGGCCGGCGCGACCATCCCCGCGGCGACCGCCGCCGGCAGCCGCCGGGCGGCGCGAGCACCGAGGCGGTACGACGACGTCGTGGCCGCATCGATCAGGCGACGCGAACCACCGAAGGGGTCCGGGAGGCGGGGACGTTCGGGCACGACGGTCGATGCCGTCAGGTCGGTCGCCGGGGCACTCGGGTGCGTCGACGCTCGGTTCGTGCGACGCGGCGGCTCTGGCGCCGCGATCGTCGCATCTCGATCTTGGCGGCCGTGACGGGAGCGACGGCCGCCTGGGTCCACACCTTGATGAACCGCTGGATCGCCGTGATCGACGTGAGCACCAGCATGATCCACAGGATGGGGATCAGCAGTACCGGGAACAACAAGCCGACACAGAGCGCGATGATGCGCTCCGCCCGCTCCATCAAACCGCCCTTGGCGTCGATGCCGAGCGACTCGGCCTTGGCGCGCTGATAACTGATGATGCTCGACACCGCCATCACCGCGAACGGCAACAGCGCCATGTGCGGCGACTCTTCGCTCGCGAAGTACCACGCGATACCACCCAGCAGCAGCGAGTCGGTGATGCGGTCGACGGTGGAGTCGAAGAACGCCCCACGCTGACTGGCGGTGTCGGAGGCCTTGGCGAGCGCACCGTCGAGGAGGTCGGGCAGCGCAGCGAGGATCACGAGGAGCAACCCGAGGCGCAGCTGGCCGGCACCGATGGCGACGGCGGCACCCACGCCGACCAACATTCCGAGGATGGTCAGATGGTCGGGCGTCAGCCCGGTCTTGCGCAGCGCAGCCCCGACGGGTTTGACGGCCTTGTCGACCGGGGTACGGAACTTGCCGTCGAACATCGAGCTGACGCTATCGCGACTCGGCGAGCAGTTCGGGGTTGTCTTCCCGGAGGTGCTCGACGATGCGGCCGTCGATGGCGTCGACCAGGACGAGCCCACGCTCGGTCGGCGGATCCTCGGCCGAATAGCACAGCACCCGCCACGTGGGACGGCTGCGCACGCCCCGCCACACCTGCTGCGCGGAGGCGTGACCGACCGGGAAGCCGAGAGCTTGTTGCGCGACGACCAACGCCTCGGTCTCGTCGACATGCATTCGCCATCCGCTCGCGATCGAGAACAACCCGACCGCACCGAGGACCGCAGCTGCGACCAGCCACCCCACGTTCACGGCGGCCGAGCCGTCGAGCGCGACGTAGACAACCACACAGACGGCAGCGACGACGAGGTAGAGCGCGCCAGGCCACCGACGTCGACTGTTGTCCGGAAACTGGTACGGGCCGACGAACGCGGACGGGTCCAGGTCCGAGGGAAGTTCGTCGCGGATGTCGTCGGTCATCACGGTCAGGCTACTGATGCGGGCCCACGCTGCTCGCCCAGGCGCCGCGGAGTTTCGCGGCGGTGTCGACGAGCGCTTCGGGCAACGTCTGGGTGTTCGAGATCGCCGACATGAAGTTCGAGTCGCCGGTCCATCTCGGCACCACGTGCACGTGCAGGTGGTCCGGCACCGACCCGCCGGCCGGACGCCCGAGGTTGAGTCCGACGTTCATGCCGTCGGGCGCGTACACCGAACGGACGACTCCGACAGCCTCGGTGACGGTGGCCCAGAGATCGACGGTCTCCTCCCCGGTGAGCCCGTCGAGGTCGGCCACCTCCCGATAGGGCACCACCAGGACGTGGCCCGTCGTGTACGGGAACAGGTTGACCACGACGAAGCAGGTCGACCCGCGGTGCACGATGTGGGTGTCGGAGTCAGGCGCCCCGGACTGCAGCAGCCGGCTGAACACGCTGCCCGCCTCGGCCGGGCCGGGGTCCGTTGCCGCGCCCGTGCGGACGGGTGCCGACGTGACGTAGCTCGATCGCCACCCCGACCAGATGCGCTCGAGCATCGTCACCGACCTCCGTCAGGCGCCCAGCGCCGCCGACTGGGCGTCGGCCATCTCACGGAGGAACAGTTCGACGAAGCTGTCGACGGCGACGCCGCGCTCGACGTCACCGCCCCGAGGATTCACACCCACGGTTCCGGCTGCCACGTCGTCGTCGCCGACCACCAGGACATAGGGGATCTTCTCGAGCTTGGCGTTGCGGATCCGCTTGCCGAGCCCGTCGTCGGCCGGCGACGTGTCGACGCGGGCTCCCACCGCTTCGAGTGCCTCGAGCACCGTGGCGGCGTACGGCTCGTGCGCCTCGGCCACCGCCAGGACCCGCACCTGCGTCGGTGCCAGCCAGGTCGGGAACGCACCGGCGTAGTGCTCGATCAGCACACCGAAGAACCGCTCGATCGAGCCGAACAGCGCGCGGTGCAACATGATCGGCCGGTGGCGGCCGTTGTCGGCACCGACGTATTCGAGATCGAACCGCTCGGGGAGCTGGAAGTCGGCCTGGATGGTCGACAACTGCCACGAACGCCCGATCGCGTCCTTGACGTCGATGTCGATCTTGGGGCCGTAGAAGGCAGCGTCACCTTCCTTGACGGCGTACTCGAGACCGTGCGCGTCGAGCGCCTCCCGCAGCGCCTCGGTGGCCTCGTCCCAGATCTCGTCGCTGCCGACGTACTTCTCTGGGTCCTTGGTGGACAGGTTGAACGTGAAGTCGTCGAACCCGAACGCCCGCAGCACCGACAACACGAAGTCGAGCAGGCTGGCGACCTCGTCGGCCATCTGTTCCTTGGTGCAGTAGATGTGACTGTCGTCCTGGGTGAATCCGCGAATTCGCATCAATCCGTGCAGGGTGCCGGCGCGTTCGTAGCGGTAGACGTTGCCGAGTTCGAACAGCCGCAGGGGCAGTTCGCGATAGCTGCGCTGACGGCTGTCGAAGATCAGACAGTGCATCGGGCAGTTCATCGGCTTCATGTAGTACGTGCCGTTGTCCATCTCCATCGGGGGGTACATGCCATCGGCGTACCACTGGAGGTGACCGGACTTCTCGAACAGCTTGCCGTTGGCGAGATGTGGCGTGTACACGAACTCGTAGCCACCGTGTTCGTGGCGGGTCCGGCTGTAGTCCTCCATCAACTTGCGCACGATGGCGCCCTTCGGATGCCACACGGCGAGACCGCCGCCCAGCTCGCTGGGGAAACTGAGCAGGTCGAGTTCGGTGGCGAGCTTGCGGTGATCGCGCTTCGCCGCCTCCTCCAACTGGTGGAGGTGCTCGGCGAGCGCCTGCTTCGACTCCCACGCGGTGCCGTAGATGCGTTGCAGCATCGGTCCGTTCTCGTTGCCGCGCCAGTAGGCACCCGAGACGCGTTGCAGGGTGAAGAAGCCGAGCTTGCCCGTGGAGGGCACGTGGGGCCCGACACACATGTCGACGAAGGTGTCGGTGTTGCGATAGGCGCTGATCACGTCGCCTTCTCCCACCTCGCCCGCATCGTCGTTGTCCGCCGTGCCGTCTCCCTGCAGGGCCGACTCGACGCGCTCGATGATCTCGACCTTGTACGGCTGGTCGGCGAAGAGTTCCTTCGCTTCCGCCATCGACATCTCCGACCGCTCGAACGGCTGGTTGGCCTTGATGATCGAACGCATCTCGGCCTCGATCCGTTCGAGGTCGTCGTCGCTGAACGTGGCGCCGCCGGGCAGTTCGAAGTCGTAGTAGAAGCCGTTCTCGATCGCCGGGCCGATCGAGAACTTGGCGCCGGGGAACAGGCGTGTCACCGCTTGGGCCATCACATGCGCGGTCGAGTGCCGTAGTACGTGGCGTCCCTCGGGCGTCGCGGCGGTGATGATGGACACCTCCGCACCGTCGTGCAGTGGTGCGGTGAGGTCGGCCTCGACCCCGTCGACGACCGCTGCGACGGCAGCCTTCTTCAGACCGGAGCCAATGGCCGCAGCCAGGTCGAGCGCAGTGGCGTCGTCGGCGAGTTCGCGCTCGGAACCGTCGGGGAGGGAGACCGTGATGTTCGACATGCGGACGTCAGGATACGACCAGCGATCGCCGTCGCAGGGATGGGTTGTGGCGTCGCCGGCTCAGTTGCCGGCGACGAGCGAGAGTTCGCGCTCCATCGACCGCTGCTCGTTGAGGACGGGAATCGGGCTCGGGTCGACCACCGACGCCACCCTCGCGGCCACGGTCGGCTCGGTCTCGGCGGTGGCACCTGCATAGGTGTTGACGTAGGTCTGGCCGGTGAGTTCGCGGATCTCGAACATCACCTCGTCGATCATCGACCGCCACGCGATGTGTTCCGCCCCACGCCCTCGATAGCGCTCGGGGCGGATCGGCCGCCCGATCTTGATCTCACAACCACTGAACAGCTTGGGCATCTTCGCGTCGGGTGGCTGGATCTCGTCGGTGCCGACGACGCCGACGGGGAAGATCGGGCAGTCGAGTTTCATCGCCAGGCGCGCTGCCCCGGTGCGCCCCTTGTGCAGGTTGCCGTTGCGGCTGCGGGTGCCCTCGGGAAAGATCCCGAACAACTCGCCGCGGCGCAGCACCGCCTCGGCAGCGTCGAGCGCCGCGGTGCTCTTGTCCCCGCCGGCGCGATCGATCGGGATCATGCCCATCGCCGGGAAGAGATACTTGGTCTTCCAGGAGTCCATGTACTCGGCCTTGCCGACGAAGGAGATGTTGCGCGACATCGTCAGCATCAGGAATGCGGAGTCGAGGAAACTGATGTGGTTCGGACACAGGATGGCCGGACCCGACACCGGGAGACGTTCGTAGCCCGACACGTCGATGTTCCACAGACGCGACGCGAGCGGGCCGCCGACGCGACGTACGCGTTGTTGCATCGCTCCTGCTCCCGGTCGTGACGTCATGCCAGCACAGTAGACCGCACGATCGCGCAAGAGAAGCGCGCGATGTGAACTTCGTGTCAACGCCGGGGCCGGACCGGGGGTCTGACCCGTTCGGTCAGTCGAGGTCGACACCGAGCAGCGAGGCCGCTTCGCCGACACCGGCGCCCGCGCGCGCAGCCGTGTCGATCGCCGCGATCGCGCCGGGCGTGTCGAGATCGTCGTCGAGACGGGACCGCACGTCGTCGAGCAGGTCGGGGTTCGATCCCGACCGTTCGTTCCATGCGTCGAGGCGCGCCGCGTTGCGTGGCATCAGTTCGTCATCCCACTCCCATTCGGTGCGGTAGTGGTGTTCGATGATCGCCAAGCGGATCGACCGCGGGTCCCAGGTCTCGCGGAGCTGGTCGACGAACACGAGGTTGCCGAGGCTCTTCGACATCTTCTCACCGTCCTTGTGGATCAGCGCCGTGTGCATCCAGTGCTTCACGAACGACTCACCCGTGGCCGCCTCGGACTGAGCTCGTTCGCATTCGTGGTGCGGGAAGATCAGGTCCGCTCCCCCACCGTGCAGATCGATGGTCGTGCCCAACTCACGCAGTGCCAGCGCCGAGCACTCGATGTGCCAGCCCGGTCGCCCGGGGCCCCACATGGTGTCCCACGAGGGCTCGTCGGCGGCCGATGGATGCCAGAGCACGAAGTCGAGCGGTGATCGTTTGTTCGGGTCGTCGGTGTTGCCGCCGCGCTCTTTCGCGAGCACGAGCATCTCGTCGTCCGTGTAATGGCTGAGGGACCCGAACGAACCGAACTTCGAGACGTCGAAATAGACCGACCCACCCGACTCGTAGGCGAATCCGCGGTCGAGCACCATCCCGATGAACCCGCGAATGTCGGGGATTGCCGATGATGCTCTGGGCGTGGCCGCCACGGGAAGCGCGTTCAGGGCCTCCATGTCACGTTCGAAACGGGCTTCTTCGCCCGCAGCGAGGTCGAGGTAGTGGATGCCGAGCTCACGCGCCTTGGCGAACAGCGGGTCGTCGACGTCGGTGACGTTGCGGATGCAGCGCACCGTGTGACCCATGTCGATCAGACGACGCTGCAGGACGTCGTAGGCGATGAAGGTGGCGGCGTGGCCGAGATGGGTGGCGTCGTACGGGGTGATCCCGCAGGTGTACATCAGCACGTGGTCGTTCGGTTCGAACGCCACGATGGCGCGACGCGCGGTGTCGTAGAGCTGCATCACCCGGCGTCAACAGCGCGGGGGTCGCCTTTGATTCCCGTGAGCTTCGGGGCAACGCGTGTCTTGTACCGGACGTTGAGCTGCAGGAGCACCGCCGTGAACGCTTCGATGGCAGTTGCGTTCGACAGCTCGCCGGCGTCGAGCGGGCGGCAACCGGGGAACTGCGACACCATCTCGCTGACGGCGCGCACCGCGTCGGCGTCGTCGCCGCAGATGAGCACGTCGGAGTCGATCGGATGATCGATCATCCCGAGTTCGGCCGCAGGCAAGTGGTGGAACGCCGCGACGATCCGACTGCGGGGCACCGCTGCCTGCACGTGGGCGGCCACGCTGCCACGCGGCGGCACGAGCGGTTGGAACTCCTTGTTGACACGTACCAGGGCATTCGCCATCGAGATCACGATCTTGCCGGCGATGGCGTCGGCGTTCTCCTGGGCCGTGCTCGCGGCCGAGTCCCATGGTGTCGCGATCACCACCATGTCGCAGCGGGCGGCGTCAGCGTTGTCGCCGGCTTCGAGCAGTTCGGCGAGGTCCGGCCACTTCGCCACGAGCTGATCGACGGTCTCCATCGCCCGGTACTTCGAGCGCGACCCGATGACCGCCGGGTAGCCGATGCTCGCGAGTCGGGCAGCGAGCCCGCTGCCCGCTGGTCCAGTGCCGCCGAAGATGCCGATGCGCATGGCGACAGCGTGGCACATCACCCCGGTGAATCACCAAGGGACACCGTCGGACGACGACGATCATCTACGGTCCGGGTGATGGGTCTGCTCGACGGCAAGAAGATCGTGATCACCGGTGTCCTCACCGATGCCTCGTTGGCGTTCGGTGTGGCGCAGCTCGCACGCCGGGAGGGTGCCGACATCGTGCTCACCGGCGCCGGGCGTGCGCTGAAGCTGACGCAGCGCACGGCACGCAAGCTGGGTGACGACATCGACGTGTTCGAACTCGACGTCACCGTGCCCGAACACGGCGTGGCCGTGCGCGAGGCGCTCGCCGAGAAATGGGGCCACGTCGACGGGGTGCTGCATGCGATCGGGTTCGCTCCCGAAGTGTGCCTCGGCGACGACTTCCTCGCCGCCCAGTGGGACGACGTCGCCGTCGCCATGCACATCTCGACATACTCGCTCAAGGCGCTCGCCGATGCGTTCCTGCCGCTGATGGGACCGGGCGGCGCGTTCGTCGGGCTCGACTTCGACAACAGCCAGGCGTGGCCCGCCTACAACTGGATGGGCGTCGCCAAGTCCGCGTTGCAGAGCGTGTCGCGTTACCTCGCGAAGGAGGTCGGGCCGCGGGGCATCCGCTCGAACCTGGTCGCGGCCGGCCCGATCAAGACGATGGCTGCCAAGTCGATCCCGGGCTTCTCGAAATTCGAAGACGTCTGGGACGACCGGGCACCGCTCGGCTGGGACGTCACCGACTCCGAGCCAGTTGCCCGCGCCGTGATCGCCTTGCTGTCCGACTGGTTCCCCGCCACCACCGGCGAGATCATCCACGTCGACGGCGGCTACCACGCCGTCGGCGCCTGACCACCGCTGTCAGCCGGACGGCCGATTCTCCGCCTCGATGTTCGCGAGTTCCTCTGGTGACAGCCCTGCGTCGGCGAGCACACGCTGGATCAGTGCCGACTTCCCCTCGACGTAGACGCCGACGTCGTCGGTGCGCTCGGCGAGGTGCCGCTTGAGCGCTGCGTACTCGTGGCGCAACTCGGCATCGGCTCGCAGGGCGTCGCGCACGGCGAGATGATTGCGCAGGGCGATCGACCCGGCGACCACGACGTAGGTGTTGGTCCGGATCGAGGCGGCCGGTTCCCGGAATGCGAACCGGTCGACGATGCCCTGCTCCCCCTTCGGCTGGTAACCGATCGACTGGAGGCCGGCGCTCGCCGACGGCACGCTTGTTCGTTCCACGACGACGTCGATGTCGATCACCGGTTTGGCAGCAAGTCCGGACACCGACGTGCTTCCGACGTGTTCGATCGCCACCACCGGGATCGCTCGAAGGGCGGAGCGATACCGCTCCGCCAGGAACTCGAACTGATCGGCCCACTCGCTGCGGTGTTCGACGACTTCGATCATCGACGCGAGATTACGCAGGGCGACGAGGCGGCACGACGACGACCCGGGCCACGATGCTGGCCGCGCCGCAATCCGTGCGCACCAGCGCCACACGAGTTCACGGGATCATGGCGGTACGGTCGACGGGGTGAATCGCCTCGCCGACGAGACATCTCCGTACCTTCGCCAGCACCGTGACAACCCGGTCGACTGGTACCCCTGGGGAGCCGACGCATTTGCCGCCGCGGCGGAGCGCGATGTGCCGATTCTGCTGTCGGTCGGATACTCGGCGTGTCACTGGTGCCACGTGATGGCCCACGAGTGCTTCGAGGACGCCGACGTCGCCGCCAAGATGAACGAGCTGTTCGTCAACGTCAAGGTCGACCGAGAGGAACGCCCCGACGTCGACGCGCTCTACATGGATGCCGTACAGGCGCTCACCGGGCGCGGTGGGTGGCCGATGACGGTGTTCACGACCCCGACGGGCGAGCCCTTCTACGGCGGTACGTACTTCCCCAAGGAGGCGTTCCTGCAGTTGCTGGACGCCATCGAGGACGTCTACCGCAACAAGCCCGAGGACGTGCAGCAGAACGTCACCGCGTTGACCACGGCACTCGCTGCCAGCTCGCAGCTCAAACCGAAGAACGATGCTCCCGGCGTCGATCAGCTCAACGCCGGCCTCCAGAACCTCGCGAAGGCGTTCGACACGGAATGGGGAGGCTTCGGTCAGGCACCGAAGTTCCCGACCACCTCGCACCTCGAACTGATGCTCCGCGCGTACATGACCACCGCCGGCGACGGCCCCAAGCGCATCATCTCCACCACGCTCGACGCCATGTGCTCCGGCGGCATGTACGACCACGTCGGCGGTGGCTTCGCCCGCTACTCGACGGACCGCGAGTGGCTCGTACCGCACTTCGAGAAGATGCTCTACGACCAGGCACTGCTGCTCGGCATCTACCTCGAGGGACTGATCGTGCTCGGGCGAGCCGACTGGCGCCTGGTGATCGAGGAGACGATCGACTACGTCCTGACCGAGCTGCGCCATCCCGACGGCGGCTTCTACTCCGCTGAGGACGCCGATTCGCTCGACCCCGAGGGCAACACCGTCGAAGGGTGGTTCACGACCTGGACGCCCGCCGAGGTGCGCGCCGCACTCCCCCACGTCGACGCCGCCGTGGTCGAGACGTTGATCGACTGGTACGGCATCACCGACGAGGGCAACTTCGAGGGCCGGTCGATCCCGAACCGCCTCGCCGCCCGAGGTCAGCTCCTTCGCCCTCCCGAGCTCGACGCTGCCGTCGAGGCGCTGCGCACGGCCCGGTCGGAGCGCCAGCATCCCGGCCTCGACGACAAGGTGCTCACCGAATGGAACGCCCTGTTCCTCTCGTCGCTCGCCCAGGCCGCCGCAGTGTTCGGTCGTCGCGACTGGCTCGATGCGGCGATCGCCAACGCCGAGTTCCTGCTCCGGGAGCTGCGCGACGATCGCGGCCGTTGGTTCCGCAGCTGGCAGGCCGACGGCGAGCCTCCCGCACGACACGCGGCGCTCGCCGCCGACCATGCTGCACTCGTCGACGCGTTCACCCGGTTGGCCGAGGCGAGCGGTGAGGCGCGCTGGATCGACGAGGCGGTCCACACCGCCGACACGATGCTCGACTGGTTTTTCGATCCCGAGCAGGGCGGGCTCTTCACCACCGCCGAGGATGCCGAGGCGCTGTTGGTGCGCCAGAAGGACCTCACCGACGGAGCCACCCCGTCGGCCAATTCGACCGCAGCGATCGCCTTGTTCCGGCTGGCCGCGCTGACCGGCGAGCAGCGCTACGCCAACCAGGCCGACCGGATCCTGCAACTGTTGGCCACTGCGGTTGCGAAGTCACCCAGCCAGTACTCGAACGCGATGGTGGCCACCGATCTGCGCCGCCGGGGCTTGACCGAGGTGGTCATCGTCGGCGATCGGCCCGACCTCGTGCGCCTGGCCCAGTCGGTGTGGCGGCCCGACACGGTGCTCGCCTGGGGCGAGCCCTACGACTCGCCGCTCTGGAACGACCGGGCCGACGGATTCGCCTACGTCTGCCGAAACTACGCCTGCGAACTCCCCCAGGACACACTCCAGGGCTTTGCCGAGAAGTTGACCGGACGCAAGGTCACCATCACCGGCGACAAGATCGTGACCGAACCCCACGACCAGCAGTGACGACATCCGATCCTGGGTCCGGCCCCTGCGGTCGTCACCAGCGGCCGCGATGGATGATCTGGCGCACCGGGCGACGACTGCGGCCGGCGCTGCGCCCAGGCCCTGACGCCCGGTCGTCGGACGTGGCGGCCTCGGCCGGGTAGCCGAGGGCGATCGCTCCGAGCAGCTCCAGTCCGTTCGGGATGCCGAGCCCGTGACGCAATTCGCGTTCACCGCGGAACACGCCGAAGAACAGCGCGCCCAGTCCGGCGTCCTCGGCAGCGAGCAGCAGCGTCATCACCGCCATCGAGGTGTCGATCGTCCAGTACGGCACCGGCCATGCCGACGGGCCCGTGCCGAGCCCGGTCTGGGCCTTGTCGGGCTCGGCGTAGCGCTCGACGTAGGCCCTGGAGTCAGCGAGTGGCAGGGCGATCACCGGTGCTGTCAACAGGCGCTGCCAGCGGAACGAGTCGCGCTTGACCGCCGGCAGGGTCGAATCCCAGAACCGGGCCGTCTCGGCGCCCTCGAGCAGCACGAGATGCCACCCCTGGGTCTTACCGGCGCTCGGCGCCCGCGAGGCCAGGTCGACCAAGCGGTTCAGGAGGTCCGCCTCGACGGGTCGGTCGTCGAACGCCCTGGTCATCCGCCGATTGCGGACGACCTCGGCGAACTCGGTCATGTCATCGCCTGACCGGAAGGGTTCAGCGCTTCCCGAGCTTCTGGAGGTCCTCGGCCATCGTCCAGCCGTAGACGACCATCGCGCCGCCCTTGGCAGCCGGCACCGCCTCGAACATCTCCACGACGTCGGCGTCGAGCTTGTCCGGCTTCGACGACTCGTGGTCGAGGAAGCCGTCGGCGCTGCCCGCAGATGCGATGAAGGTCTTCGCGTCGTACTTCGCATCGACGCCGAACCGTTTGGCGAGACGACGGCCCCACGCACGTTCCTCGCCAACGGCGTTCGCACCGGGCGACGGCGTGACCTCGCGCAGGTCCTTGAACGCCTCGAGGCCGTCGGCATTGACGAACCGGCAGCCGACGACCACGTCTTCGTCCGGGAACGCCATCAGTGCGCGGTGGTAGGCCTCGCCGATCAGGCCCCGCAGCACCTGATCTCGCTTGGACGAGCGCTTCACCGACATCAGACCGATCAGCACACACGGCGTTCCACCGATGCGCTCGAGGGTCGAGAACGTGAACCCGTGCAATGCACCACCGAATCGGGCGGTCGTGATCAGGACCCAGTCCTCCTTCGCCTTGGAGAGCTGACCGGCGCTGAACGCATCCTCCATCGACGCCAGTTCCTCGAGGTCGGTGTCGGTCAGGGCCGCAGCGTCGTTGGTCGAAACGTCCAGTGCCATTCGAACGATTCTACAGCAGCACCGCCTCATGCCCGAAGGCCATGCGAAGTTCACCCACCGATCTGTCCAGATCGACCCGGAATTCGTCGGCGAGCTTGAGCACCTTGCCCTGCCCGATGTCGACCATCACCACCGAGTCACCTGGGTGTTCGCGCAAGATGCGCTTCAACCGCTGGATCTTCAGTTCGTCGAGACCGGTCGACGGCAGACGCAGCCGCAGCGGCGCCGCCGGGCCGTCACTCAAGCCCGACAGCACGGTGATCGTCTGGCCGATCAGCCCGAATCGCGACTCGTCACGCCGGTCGAGCCGGCCCTTGACCGCAACGATCAGGTCGTCTTCGAGCTTGTGTCCCTGCTCGGCGAGCGTCCGCGGGAAGATCGTGACCTCGATCGATGCGTCGAGGTCCTCCAGCAGGAACACCGCCATCTGGTCGCCCTTCTTGGTGAACTTGCGGGCCAGGTTGGTGATCACCCCACCGACCACCACGTTGGCGCCGTCCTCCATCGTCTGCAGGTCGAGCACCGACTGCTCGACCTTGCGCCGCAGGGCAGCCTCGACGCCGAACAGTGGGTGGTCGGACACGTACAGCCCGAGCATCTCCTTTTCGTAGCGGAGCTGTTCGGTCTTGTCGAAGGCGAGATCCGGGATCTCGGTGCGCTCGTCGAAGCCGTCGCCCGAGGCTCCGTCGGCCCCGTGGCCCTCGCCGCTGTCGCCCCAGTCGCCGAACAGGCTCATCACGCCCTTCTCGCGCTCACGACGTCGCTTGACCGTGGTGTCGATGATGTGCTCGAACACGGTGAGGAGACCGCGTCGGGTGTGCCCGAGGGTGTCGAACGCACCACCCTTGATCAGCGACTCGATCGTGCGCTTGTTGAGCACGGGCTCGGGGACCCGCTCGACGAAGTCGTGGAAGCTCGTGAACTGTCCGTTCTCGGTGCGTTCGGTGATCAACAGCTCGACCAGGGCCTCACCGACGTTGCGGACCGCCGACATGCCGAAGGTGATCGCACCAGGGCTCCCCACGGCCAGTGAGACCCCCGACGGCAGCTCGTCGGGGGCGAGAGCACCGAAGTTCGACATCGAC
>Ga0102938_10000204_pt1 | contig 41118 bp, 42 predicted proteins | sample SalPonR2_B_D2_MG_FD_84516 | JGI IMG/M metagenome (GOLD analysis project Ga0102938, IMG submission 84516) | Salt pond soil microbial communities from South San Francisco under conditions of wetland restoration - Salt Pond MetaG R2_B_D2_MG | ecosystem: Environmental > Aquatic > Marine >...
CCGCGCCCGCCGATCAGCATGACGGCGGCGGTGATATGCGATGAGGCAGCAAAGATGCCGAGACGCCCCTGCGTCATGTTCATGATCGTCATCAGACGCCCGGTATTGGTGGACGCATCCTTGAGGAAAACGATACGCGGGTGGTGGGACAGCCGCTCGATCACGTCCAGCGACAGGTCCACGCGCTGAAAATTCGGATTGGTATAAAGCGTCACCGGCAGGTCGGTCGCATCCGCAATGGCGGTGAAATAATCGGCCACGTTTTGGTCGCTCAGCGGGAAATAGGCTTCCAGCACCGCCAGAATGCCATCTGCGCCCAGTTCGGCCCAGCGTTTGGCCTGGCGGACCGCCTCAAGCGTGGTGGTGGCGGCGACGCCCGCGATCACCGGCACCCGCCCCTTCGCGGCCTCGACCGTGGCGGCGACGACCCGCTCCTTGGCGGCGAAATCCAGATAGGCGAATTCACCGGTCGATCCCAGTGGCGTCAGCCCGTGAACCCCTTCGGCGATCAGGTGGTTGACCAGCTGTTTCAGTGCCGCCTCATCGACCGCGCCCGCGCGCGTCAGCGGGGTCGGCAGATATGGCACGACGCCCCGCAGATCGCTCGCATCCGGCATTCGCCCGCCCTTCTATTCTGCCGCGCCCCCTTGGACGCGCGGCGTTGTCCTGTCAGCGCCGCGACAGCTTGCCGAATTCGCTTTCCAGAAGCGCGCGGATCTTCTTGGCACCGCCACGCAGCGCGGCGGGAATATCGGCGTCGCTATGGGTCACGGTCTGGGGTCTCAACCCTTCTGGGCGCGCCTCGATGGTGCAATGGATGTCATCCGCGCCGCCTTTCGCGCCATTGGCATCGACCAGATGCACCTCGACCCGCGACAGGCGGTCGGTCAGATGGCCCAGCGCCGATGTGACGGTCTCTTCAGCGGAGGCGGCCAAGTCCTCGCTGCCCTCGATGCTGGAATCGGTGTTGAACTGAAATTGCATGGTCATAATCCTTGTTCTTTCTTCCGCCTGTCTGGGGTGAATGCCCCATCTCAATCTATCTGCGCATCCCTTGCGCCCTCTTCAAGCGCGCCCGCTGCTTGGACGCGCCCGCCGTCGCGTGCTTTCGCTCAAAAGACAGCAGCGGCCTTGCCAGCCGGTTAATCGGGCGCGCGCCGGTAATCGGAATCGCTCACCTGCTCCAGCCAGTCGGCCACCTGACCATCGTCGTCGGCCTCCTGAATGGCAAGGTGGCACATCATCGATTCAGGGGTCGCGCCGTGCCAATGCTCCTCGCCAGGCGGAATCCAGACCGTGTCGCCGGGCCGGATCACCCGCGGGGCCGCGTCGCGCAGCCCCACCAGCCCGACACCCGACAGCACATGCAGCGTCTGCCCCAACGGATGCGTGTGCCACGCGGTGCGTGCGCCCGGCTCGAAACTGACGCGCAGCGCGCGCACCCTTGCCGGGGCGGGGGCCTCGACCACCGGCGTCTGCCAGACCCGTCCCGTGAACCAGTCGGGTTTCGCCAGCCTGTCCGGCGTTGTCCCGGCGGTGATGATCTCCATGGCGCTCCCTCCTGTTTCGTGCTGCTGCCTCGCGCCCCTCAGCCTAGCCCCGTCGCGCAGGGGTCACAACCGGCCCGGCAAAGCCCCGGTCGGGGCAGTTCTCGCCGTTTTGTACAAACCCCGCGCCGGGCCGCGCGAATTTGGTACAGAACCGATGTACAAACCGGACGTTTTGTACCAACTTGCGCGGGCGCGAATTCCCCCGCCGAATCCCTTGACGCCCCGCGACTTTGGACGTAAAGACCCAGCGATGAATTCGGGGCGCTGCCACTGGCGGTGCCCATTTGCATTGAGCAGGGGCGCGTTGCCCCCTTGACCCAAGACGAGGATGAACCCATGTCGCGCCGCTGCGAACTGACCGGAAAAGGCCCCATGTCTGGCAACCACTCCAGCCACGCCAACAACAAAACCAAGCGCCGCTACCTGCCCAACCTGCAGGACGTGTCGCTTCAGTCCGAGACCCTGGGCCGCCCGATCAAGATGCGCATCAGCGCAGCGGCTCTGCGCAGCGTCGATCACCGTGGCGGTCTGGATCTCTTCCTGGCCAAGGCCAAGGACGATGAACTTTCCGCCAATGCGTTGAAAGTCAAAAAGGAAATCGCCAAGGCGCAGGCTGCCAGCGCCTGAGTCAAGCGACCTTTCCGAACCGGATTGACGGCCCTGCCCTTGCGGCGGGGCTGTTTCGTTTTGTCGCTTCCCCTTCCTTGCCCAGAGTGCGTATATGATGGCTGAAGATGATGGGACTTCGCGCATATCTGGGCATCGCCCTCGCCTTGGTCATGGTCCTCGCGGGTCAGGCCCTCGCCGTGGCGCGAACCGCCCCCGACGCGGCCGGACAGATCGAAATATGCACCGGCACGGGGCCTGTCATGGTGATGGTCGACGCCGAGGGCCAACCCACCGGCGCGACCCATATCTGCCCCGAATGCGCACTTGCGCTGTTCCAGGCGATCACCCCCTCCGATAGCACTGTCCTGCCGCGCAGACTCAGCTGGTGCTTGGCGCAAGGCATTGAATTTGAACAACATATATCAACCGCATCAACATTGGCACCGCGCGCGCGCGCGCCCCCGGTCGGGACCTGATCAACCGATACAAACCGACCTCATCCATTCTCATCAGGACGAAACCCATGTCTTTCAAAACCACCATCGCGGCCGCTCTCGCCGCCACCGCCCTCGCCTTTCCCGCCTTTGCGCAGGACATCACCGTGAACGATCCCTATGCCCGCAGCTCGGCCATGATGGCCACCTCGGGCGCGGCCTTCATGACCATCACCAACAACAGCGGCACCGACGACCGTCTGATCGCCGCCGCCTCGCCGGTTTCGGCAAAGGTGGAACTGCACACCCACAAAGAAGACGAGAACGGCGTGATGCGCATGATTCATGTCGAAGAGGGGTTGCCGATCGCCGCAGGTGAAACCCTTATGCTGGAGCGCGGCGGCAATCACGTCATGTTCATGGGGATCGAAACGCCCTTCGAACAAGGCGCGACCGTCCCCCTCACGCTGACCTTCGAGGCGGCGGGCGAGATCGCGGTCGAGGTGCCCGTCGATCTTGAACGCTGACCCCGAAACGTAACGGACAGGCCGGGCCGCGTGCCCGGCCTTTTTATTTCGTGTCAGTGGCTTAGAAGCTCATCCACCCATTCGGGCACCAGCGTCGAGGCAGGGCCTCGACGGGTCTCGGCAAAGTCGCGGGCGTTCACCGAATCCGCAAGGTTGAGCTCCACACAATGCGCCCCCGCGCGCCCCGCGTGCTGCGCGAAGGCCGCCGCCGGATAGACCTGCCCCGACGTGCCGATCGCGGCAAAAAGATCCGCCGTCTCGATCAGCTCCCAGATCCGTTCCATGTGATAGGGCATCTCGCCGAACCACACGATATCGGGCCGTGCGGCGGGCGCGCCGCAATCCGGGCATTGATCGCCCGGCGCCATCTCAAGCGGCGCGGGCCAGCGATGATCGCAGGCCCCGCAAAGCGCGCCGTCCAGACTTCCATGCATATGCAAGACATTGGAACTCCCCGCTTTTTCATGAAGGTCATCGACGTTCTGCGTGACGATCCACAGCTCGTCTCCAAACCCTGTCTGCAGCCTTGCCAGCGCCTCATGCGCGGGGTTGGGCGTGGCCTGCGCCGACTGCGCGCGCCGGGCGTTGTAGAAGCGATGCACAAGCCCCGGATCGCGCGCGAACCCCTCGGGGGTCGCCACGTCCTCGATGGCGTGCTGCGCCCATAACCCGCCCTCGTCGCGGAAGGTCCCAAGCCCGCTTTCGGCAGAGATTCCCGCTCCGGTCAGAATGACGATCTTTTCCATGTCACCTCCTTGCCCTGACATTTCTTGCCCAAAGGAGCCCCACATGACCACCCATATTTGCCCCCGAACGCGCGCAGTCTCGGGCCAGCCCCGGAAGGTCACGCCGCGCTAACGCGGGCTTTTCGGGTTTGCCGAAACCCTGTTTCGGCGCGCGCAAAAAGCGGAGCGGCCCTGTGGGAAACGCCTTGTCCGGTGGCGTCATTTACCCACACTCATAGGGCCAAGGAGATTCCGCCATGTCCCTCGAATTCATTAAAACAGCCCCCGGCCAACCACCCGAAGCCATCACCGATGTCACCGACACGGTTCAGATCATGCTGGCGCGGCTCCGCTCCGGCGGGGCCCAGGTGGCGCTGGAATATGCCCGCAGCCTCGATAACTGGAGCGGCGAGATCACCGTCAGTCCCGAGCGGATCGCGCAGGCGGTCGACGAGGTGCCCCAGGACCTCAAGGACGACATCGACTGGGCGCATGAGAATATCAGCCGCTTCGCCGCCGCACAGCGCGCCACCGCGCAGGACATGGAGGTCGAACTGCGCCCCGGCCTTATAGCCGGGCAGCGGCAGATCCCGCTTTCGGCGGCGGGCTGCTATGTGCCGGGCGGGCGCTATACGCATATCGCATCCGCGCTCATGTCCATCGCCACCGCGCGCGAAGCGGGCGTGCCCGATATCACCGCCTGTTCGCCACCCAATGGCGCGGCAGGCATTCCCGCGCCGATGCTTTATGCGATGCAGCTTGCGGGGGCCTCGCGCATTCTGTGCATCGGCGGGGTGCAGGGCGTGGCGGCGATGGCGTTTGGCCTGTTTGGCGCACCGCCCGCTGATATCCTTGTGGGTCCCGGCAATGCCTATGTCGCCGAGGCCAAGCGGCAGCTTTTCGGACCCATCGGCATCGACATGTTCGCCGGCCCCACTGATAGCCTGATTCTGGCCGATGAAACCGCCGATCCCGAGACCGTTGCCATCGACCTTGTCGGACAGGCCGAGCATGGCGCAACCAGCCCGGTCTGGCTGGCCACCACACACAGACCGCTGGCCGAGGCGGTGGTCGCTGCGATCCCGTCGGTCATCGACGGCTTGCCGGAACCCAACCGCAGCGTGGCCGAGGCCGCATGGCATGACTTGGCCGAAGTGGTTCTTTGCCCCGACCGCGAGGCGATGGCCGAATACGCCGATCAGAAGGCGCCCGAGCACCTGCATGTGCAGGCGGGCGATCTGCCGTGGTGGCGCGCGCGGCTGCGGGCCTATGGCTCGCTTTTCCTTGGCGAGGACACCACCGTCGCGTTCGGCGACAAGGCGGCTGGTCCCAACCATGTGCTGCCGACCTCCGGCGCGGCGCGCTATACCGGCGGACTGAGCGTGCACAAGTTCCTCAAGACGGTCACGTGGCAACAGGTGGATACGCGCGCCCTGCCCGATCTCGCGCGCATCAGTGCCCGGATCAGCCGCGAAGAGCGCATGGAGGGCCACGCGCGTTCGGCTGACATTCGACTCGACAAGCTGGCTGCGGGCGCCAAGATGCCCGCGCGCGCCGAGGGCTGAGCCCGCGCCGCTGCAATCGGCAGGGAGAGAAGGACAAGGATGCGAACCGTTGGAATTCTGGGCGGGATGGGGCCCGAGGCCACCATCCTTTTGATGCAGAAGGTGCTGGATGGCGTGCCCGCACGCGATGACGGCGATCATATCCCGCTGATCGTGCACCAGAATCCGCAGGTTCCAAGCCGCATCAAGGCCCTGATCGACGGCACTGGCGAAGACCCCGCGCCGGTTCTGGCCCGCATGGCGGATGATCTTGCGCGCGCGGGCGCCAAGGCGCTGGCGATGCCCTGCAACACAGCCCATCACTACGCCGATGCGATTGAAGGCGCGACCAGCCTGCCATTCCTGAACATGCTTGACCTCACCGCCACGGAGCTGGCGGATGCGGGTGCGCGCAAGGTGGGGCTTCTGGCCTCGCCCGCGACACGGCTGACCGGCGTGTTCGTGCGGCCCTTCAGCGCCCACGGGCTGGAGCCTGTTTCCTTGCCAGATGACAGCGAGTTGCTGGCGATTATCCGCGCCGTCAAGGCGGGCGAAACCCCCGAAACCCTCGCGCCGCGTCTTACGCGACAGGCAGAGCGACTGGCCGATGCGGGCGCAGATCATCTGCTGGTCGCCTGCACCGAGTTGTCCTTTCTGACAGGCGCGCTGCCCGATGGTATCGGCTGGACCGACAGCCTCGATTGCCTGGTGGACGGGATCGTCGATTTCGCGAGGGGCTGAGGCTCAGCCCTTGAGCCCGTCCAGCATTTCCTGCGCGGCAATGGTCGGGGTGATTGCGCCTTCGGCAACGCGCGCGGCGTAATCCTGCATCGCCTCACGGGCCTGCGGCGTTTCAAGACGCGCCAGAAGACCGTTGCGTACTTCCTGCTCGAACCAATAGCGCGCCTGCTCCTCGCGGCGTGCATCGAAGTGCCCATTCTCGCGGCGCCACTCCACCAGAGCGGTCATTTCCTCCCAGGCCTTCTCCAGCCCCTCTTCCTGCATGGCCGACACCATCATCGCCTTGGGAAACCCGGCCGGGTCCTGGGGCCGTTTGCGCAGCAGGCGCAGCGCCCCGGTGTAATCGGTACAGGTGCGCATCGCCGCCGGTTTCAGATCGCCATCGGCCTTGTTGACAAGGATGATGTCGGCGATCTCCATGATGCCGCGCTTGACGCCCTGCAACTCGTCGCCCCCCGCTGGGGCCAGCAGCAGGATGAACAGATCCGACATCTCTGCGACGACGGTTTCTGACTGCCCGACGCCCACGGTCTCGATCAGCACCACGTCAAAGCCCGCCGCCTCGCAGACCGCCACGGCCTCGCGGCTGCGCCGCGCCACGCCGCCCAGATGCGATTGCGCGGGCGAGGGCCGGATGAAGGCATTGGGATCGCGCGAAAGCTGCTCCATCCGGGTCTTGTCGCCCAGGATCGAGCCGCCCGAGCGCGCGCTGGAGGGGTCCACCGCCAGAACAGCCACCCGAAGGCCCTGCGCGGTCAACATGGTGCCGAAACTCTCGATGAAGGTGGATTTGCCGACACCGGGCGTGCCCGACATTCCGATCCGGATGGCCTGCCGCCCCGCGCCCTTGAGCCGCTCCATCAACAGCGCCGCCTGTTCACGATGATCCTTGCGCGAGCTTTCGATCAGGGTGATCGCCCGCGACAGCGCCCTGCGGTCACCGGCGACGATCTTTTCGCTGATTTTATCGATATCCATGGCGGCAGCAGACCCGTTATTGATGTGTTCCGGGCGCCTACATGACGCGCCACGCCCCCGAATGTCCAGACCGGCCGCCACTGGCGGGCTATGGAAATATGCCGACGCATGGCCGATAAGGCGGGGATGACCACGCAACTGCCCATCCATGATGCGATTTCACCGCTTCTCGACGCGCTGCGCACCCGCGGTCGCGCGGTGCTTCAGGCGCCGCCCGGCGCGGGCAAGACCACCGTGGTTCCGCTGGAGATGCTCAAGGCCGGGCTGACCGGCGGGCGCATCCTGATGCTTGAGCCACGCCGGCTTGCGGCGCGCGCCGCCGCCGAGCGCATGGCGCAGACCCTGGGCGAGGCGCCCGGCCAGACCGTCGGTTACCGTGTGCGCGGCGAGGCGAAGGTGTCCGGCGCCACGCGTATCGAAGTGGTGACCGAAGGCATCCTGACGCGGATGCTGCAGTCCGACCCGGCCCTGAGCGGCATCGGTGCGGTGATATTCGACGAGTTCCATGAACGCTCGCTCAATGCCGATCTGGGGCTGGCGCTCTGTCTCGAGGTGGCCGGTGCGCTGCGCGAGGATCTGATCCTGCTGGCGATGTCGGCCACGCTTGACGCCGCACCGGTGGCGGCACTGATGGACGACGCGCCGGTCATCACCTCAGAGGGGCGCAGTTATCCGGTCGATATCCGCTGGCTCGATCGCCCGGTTCCCGCCACGCGTCGGTTCGAGCAGGCACTGGCTGATCTGGTCCTGCACGCCGCATCCGGGACCGAAGGCGGGATCCTCGTGTTTCTTCCCGGCGAGGGTGAAATCCGACGCGTCGAGGCACTGCTGCGTGATCGCCTGCCAGGTGACTGCCAGTTGCGCCCGCTGTTCGGCGCGATGGAATTCAACAAGCAGCGCGCCGCCATCGCCCCTTCCCAAGGCGGGCGCAAGGTGGTTCTGTCCACCGCTATTGCGGAAACGTCGCTGACCATCGCCGATATCCGCGTGGTGGTCGATGGCGGGCGGGCGCGGCGGGCGCGCTTTGATCCGGGCAGCGGCATGTCGCGGCTGGTCACCGAGCCCGCTACCCGCGCCGAGGCGACACAGCGCGCGGGGCGCGCGGGGCGCGTGGCGGAGGGCGCCTGCTATCGCCTCTGGACCAAGGGCGAGGAAGGCGCGCTTCCAGCCTTTCCCCCCGCCGAGATCGAAGCCGCGGATCTGTCCGGGCTGGCGCTGGAACTGGCGCTCTGGGGCGCGACGCCCGGTGACTTGGCCTTCGTCACGCCGCCCAATCCGGGTGTCTACGCCGAGGCCCAGGCGCTCTTGCGCATGTTGGGCGCGCTTGACGGAAATGACCGGATCACGCCGCACGGCAAGACGCTGGCGGCCTTGCCGCTGCATCCGAGGCTTGCGCACATGATGGCGCTGGCGGGGCCTGACGCGGCATTGATCGCAGCCCTTCTGTCAGATCGTGATCCGTTGGCGCGCGGCGCGCCGGTCGATCTGTCGCTGCGTCTGTCGGCGCTGCGCGACCTGCGTGAGTTCCAGGTGCGCCATTCTCACAGCGTCAATCGCGGCGCGATCGAGCGCATCCGCAGCGAGGCGAGGCGACTGGCGCGGCAAGTAAAGCCTGCGCAACAGCAGGCCGCGCTTGACGACGCCGAGGCCGCCGCCCTCGCCTATCCCGACCGCATCGGTCTGCGCCGCAAGGGGGATGCGCCGCGATATGTGCTTTCGGGCGGCAAGGGCGCGGTGATGCCGGATGGCGACGACATGTCCGGCGTGCGGCTGATCGTGGCCACCGATCTTGACGGCAACCCGCGCGAGGCACGCATCCGTCAGGCGATCCGCATCGACGAGGCCGCGCTGCGCGGGCTTTTCGACGATCAGATCGGCTGGCATGATGTCTGCCTCTGGGACAAGCGCGAACGCCGCGTGACCTCGCGGCGGCAGGAACGTTTCGGGGCGCTGGTGCTGGATGACCGCATCTGGAAGGACGCGCCCGATCACGCCGTGACCCGCGCCATGCTGGACGGGGTGCGCGACCTGGGCCTCAGCTGGTCGGATGCCGCGCGCCGCTTTGCTGCGCGCGTGGAACTGTTGCGTGCGGCCGGTGAGGATCTGCCAGACATGCGTGAACCCGCGCTGCTGGAGCAGCTTGAGGATTGGCTTTTGCCCTTTCTTTCCGGGGTTCGCACCGCGCAGGACTGGAAGCGGTTCGACATGCTCGATGCCTTGCGTGCGCGGCTGGGCCATGACCAGATGCAGCGCCTCGACAGGCAGGCCCCGGCGCAGTTCACCACGCCGCTCGGGCGCCGCATTCCGATAGATTACAGCGGCGAGGCCCCGGAGATCAGCCTGCGCCTGCAAGAGATGTTCGGCCAGACCACGCACCCCATGGTGGGCCGGACCCCGATGCGTGTCACGCTTCTGTCGCCCGCAGGTCGCCCGGTGCAGACCACCACCGATATTCCCGGCTTCTGGGCCACCAGCTACGCGGATGTACGCAAGGACATGCGGGGGCGCTACCCAAAGCATCCATGGCCCGAAGACCCGACCGAGGCCGACCCGACGCTGCGCGCCAGTCGCCGACGCAAGCCGTGATTTGAATTTTGCCGCAAGCGTCGCTATATTGGAACAATAACAAGAAATTAACATGAGCAGGCTAACAGAACCCCATGACCGAGGGATTGAAAAAAGCGTGGACCGAAATGGTCCAACCATTGCTGCGTCGTCCCCCCGAGATGCAGGTGGCGGCCCTGTGCCGGCGCCATGGCGAAAACGGGGTCGAGGTGCTGCTGATTACCAGCCGTGACAGCGGGCGATGGATCGTGCCGAAGGGCTGGCTGATGGATGACAAATCCGCCGCCGAAGCTGCGCGCGAGGAAGCCTGGGAGGAAGCGGGCGTCAAGACAGCAATGCTGACGCCGGTGCCGGTGGGTACATTCTCATACGAAAAACGGCTCGACACGGGCTATGACGCACCGGTCGAGGTGCAGGTATTTTACCTAGATGTCAGCGAATTGTCCGACATCTACCCTGAAGCGCGCGAGCGCCAGCGCAAATGGGTCAGCCCCACCCAGGCCGCCGAAATGGTGAATGAACCGGGGCTGAAGGCGATTTTTCAGGAAATGTAACGGTTTTGTAACAGTTTCATGACCTTCGCCATTGAACTGACCAGGATCTGCCACTAGCGCTGTCAGCGAATGTTCTGCCTGGGAGGGCCCCTTGCCCGAGACACCCGACAGCAACCAGTGGAAGACACTGGACAAGGATCTGCGGCGCATCTCCCAGATCGAATACGCGACATCCTATGTCGCCCGCCCCCTTGTCGCGCCGGGGATCGCTCTGGTGTTCATGGTGATCGCCGGTCTGGGCGCGGCGCTGTTCTTCGGAACCTATCCCAACAATACCGTCGTCGTGGCCGCCGCCGTATTTGGGGCCTACATGGCGCTCAATATCGGCGCCAATGACGTGGCCAACAACATGGGCCCGGCGGTGGGCGCGAACGCGTTGACCATGAGCGGCGCCATCGTCATCGCCGCGATCTGCGAGAGCGCGGGGGCGCTTCTGGCCGGGGGCGACGTGGTTTCGACCATTTCGAAGGGGATCATCGACCCCGCCGGCGTCGCCGATGCGAAAACCTTCACCTGGGCGATGATGGCGGCGCTGATATCCGCGGCCCTCTGGGTGAACCTGGCGACCCGTGTCGGTGCGCCGGTCTCGACCACCCATTCGGTTGTTGGCGGCGTGATGGGGGCCGGGATCGCAGCGGCAGGGATGACGGCGGTGAACTGGCCCACGATGGGCGCGATCGCGGCCAGCTGGGTGATATCTCCGGTGCTGGGCGGCGCCATCGCGGCGGCGTTCCTGGCATTCATCAAGAGCCGGATCATTTACCGGGATGACAAGATCGCGGCGGCGCAACGATGGGTGCCGGTGCTGGTGGGGATCATGGCGGGCACCTTTGCGACCTACCTCGCGCTCAAAGGGCTTTCGCGCGTGGTGTCTGTCAATCTTGGCACCGCGCTGCTGATCGGGCTTGGGCTCGGCGTGATCTCCTATGGTTTCGCGCGCCCGCTTATCCGCCGTCAGGCGGCGGGCATGGAAAACCGCAACCGCTCGCTCAAATCTCTGTTCGCCCTGCCCTTGGTCCTGTCGGCAGCACTGCTGTCCTTCGCGCATGGCGCAAATGACGTGGCCAATGCCGTCGGACCGCTGGCCGCCATCGTTCACGCCAATGAATTCGGCACCGTTTCCGGTCAGGTCGCGATCCCGATGTGGGTCATGGTGATCGGCGCGTTCGGAATTTCCTTCGGGCTGTTCCTGTTCGGTCCCAAGCTGATCCGCATGGTCGGCAGCCAGATCACCAAGCTGAACCCGATGCGGGCCTATTGCGTCGCGCTGAGCGCCGCGATCACGGTGATCATTGCCAGTTGGCTGGGGTTGCCTGTCAGTTCGACGCATATCGCCGTGGGCGGCGTGTTCGGCGTTGGTTTCTTTCGCGAATGGTACATGGAAAAACGCCTGCGCAAGAATGCCGGCAATGGTGAAACCGCCAAACGCATTCCGCTCGAGGAACGCCGCCGCCGCAAACTGGTGCGGCGCAGCCATTTCATGACGGTTGTCGCAGCATGGGTCGTCACAGTGCCCGCAGCCGGGGCGATGTCGGCGCTGATCTTCCTGCTGCTCAATACGGTGATCCGCTGAAGCGCTGCGCGTTCACCCCCACCATGGGCCGTGAAAGCGCCCCTCCTGCCCCAACCTCTCAAAGCCGTGACGCCCGAAGACGTCGCGCTGCGCCTGAATCAGATTGGCCGTACCGAACCCCTGTCGCATGCTGTCATACCAGGCCAGCGCCGCCGAAAGCGACGGCAGGGCGTGTCCGGCATGAACCGCCGCCGCCACCACCTCGCGCAGGGCCGGGACCGATGCCGCCAGTTCCTGCGCGATGGCGGGCGCCAGGATAAGGTGCCCTTCGGCGTCCCCATTGTCCTGTGCGCGCAGCGCGTCGGCCAGATCATCCAGCAGCGCCGAGCGAATAATGCAGCCAGCGCGCCAGATCTCGGCGATCCGGGCCAGATCCAGCGACCAGTCATATTCAAGCGCCGCCGCCGTCAGAAGGCGGAAGCCCTGCGCATGGGCCAGAATGCGACCCGCCTTGAGCGCATCCGCCAGAACCTCGGGCGACAGGTCCAGTGCCAACCGGGCACCGCCCAGGATCGTTTCTGCCGCCTGGCGCGTATCCTTTTCGGATGACCAGCTGCGCGCACCAACCGCCGCCTCGATGGCGCTGGCCGATTGCCCGAGGCGCAGCGCCTCGATCACGGTCCAGCGGCCCGTGCCCTTCTGCCCGGCGCTGTCCTTGATCACATCCACCACCGGATGGCCCGTGACCGGATCGCTGCGTTGCAGAATATCCGAGGTGATTTCCAGCAGGTAGGATTGCAGCGCGCCACCGTTCCATTCGCCGAAAAGTACGCCGATGTCGGTCGGGCTGCGACCGGTGCCAAAACGCAAAAGGCCATAGATTTCGGCGATCATCTGCATATCGGCATATTCGATACCGTTGTGCACGGTCTTGACGAAATGCCCCGCACCGTCAGGACCAAGATGCGCGACGCAAGGATCGCCCTGATAGCGCGCCGCGATGCGTTCGAGGATGGGTTGCAGCCTCGCCCAGCTTTGGGCGCTGGCTCCAACCATCATCGAAGGGCCGCAGCGCGCGCCCTCTTCGCCCCCCGAAACACCCATGCCGACGAATTCGAGCCCCTTTTCGGCCAGTGCCGCGCTGCGCCGCCGCGTGTCGTGGAAATCGGCATTGCCCGCGTCGATGATCATGTCGCCGGGCGCCAGCAAGGGCGCGATCCGGGCGATCATCTGGTCCATGGGCGGCCCCGAAGGGATCATGAACAGCACGATGCGCGGAACGGCGAGCTCAGCGACGAAACCTTCAAGCGTCAGATGCGCATGAAGCCGTTCGCTCAGCGCGCCCGCCTCGTCGAGGAAGGGGTCGAACCTTTCGGTTTCGCGATTGGCCAGTGCCACGTCGATGCCCTGTTCCGCCAGGTTCAACGCCAAGGCGCTGCCCATCGTGCCAAGCCCGTAAAGACCGATCTGCGCGCGTGCCATGCATCCCCCAACCTTCGCCGGTGTGATGCGGATGCTAAAGGCTCAGAGTCCGAGACACCAGCGCATGATCGCCTTCTGCGCGTGCAACCGGTTTTCGGCCTCGTCCCAGATCACCGAATGCGGCCCATCCATGACGGCGCTGGTCGCCTCATCCTCGCGGTGGGCCGGCAGGCAGTGCATGAAAAGCGCATCGGGGCGCGCATGCGACATCAGTTCCTCGTTCACCTGGTAGGGGCGCAGCATGTTATGACGGCGCTCCTTGGTGGACTGGCTGTCATGCATGCTGACCCAGGTATCGGTGACCACGAGATCGGCATCCTTGACCGCCTTAACGGGATCGCGCTCGATCTGGACAGTGCTGCCGCTCTTGCGCGCGAGCCCGACGAATTCGTCCTCGGGGTCAAGCTGCGAAGGCCCGGTGAAGGTCAGATCGAAGCCGAATTGCCCGGCGGCATGCAGGAAGGAGGCGCAGACATTGTTGCCGTCCCCCGACCAGACAACTTTCTTGCCCGTGATCGGGCCGCGATGTTCCTCGTAGGTCAGTACGTCGGCCATGATCTGGCAAGGATGGGTGCGGTCGGTCAGTCCGTTGATCACCGGCACGTCGGCATATTCGGCCATTTCCAGCAGCACGGATTCATCGAATGTGCGGATCATGATCAGATCGACATAGCGGCTCAGCACGCGGGCGGTGTCGGCGATGGTCTCGCCGTGGCCAAGCTGCATGTCGGCGCCCGACAGCACCATGGTCTGCCCGCCCATCTGGCGCACGCCCACGTCGAAGCTGACCCGCGTGCGGGTCGATGGTTTCTCGAAGATCAGCGCGACCATGCGCCCCGCCAGAGGCGTGCCTTCATCCGGGGTGCCGCGCGGGCGATCCTTGCGCGCTTCCTTCATGGCGCGGGCGTTGTCGATCATCGCCCGCAATTCGGCCGGGTCGGTCTTGTGGATATCGAGAAAGTGCTTCATGGCGTGGTGCCCTTGGCTGAAGGGGGAGGGGGGCGCTGCCCCCGCCGCGCGTGCCGCGCGACTCCCCCGGAGTATTTCCGGAAAGGTGAAGGATCAGGACCCCGTGCTGGTTTCGACCCGGGTTGCGGTGGCGTCAAGACGGGCAAGCGCCTCGGAAAGATCCGCGTCCGACAGGTTGAGCGGCGGCAGAAGGCGGATGACGTTATCCGCCGCGGGAACCGTGATGAGCTGTTCGGCATAGGCGGCGGCGACAATATCCGCATTGGGCGCCTTGCATTTGAGGCCAAGCATGAGCCCGCTGCCGCGCACCTCCTCGAACACCTCGGGATGGGATGCGACAAGACCTTCGAGCCCCTGGCGCAGGCGCGCGGCCTTTTCGTTGACCGCTTGCAGAAAGGCGGGATCGGCGATGATGTCCATGACGCGCGCACCCACGGCGCAGGCCAGCGGGTTGCCGCCATAGGTCGAGCCATGCGTGCCCGCGGTCATGCCGCTGGCTGCGCTTTCGCTGGCCAGCACCGCCCCAAGCGGGAAGCCGCCGCCAATGCCCTTGGCGACCATCATGATATCGGGATCGACGCCCGCCCATTCATGCGCGAAGAGGCGCCCGGTGCGGCCCATCCCGCATTGCACCTCGTCGAGTATCAGGAGGATGCCCTTTTCGTCACAGAGATCGCGCAACCCCTTGAGGCATTGGTCTGGCAGCGGGCGGATGCCGCCTTCGCCCTGCACGGGTTCGATCAGGATCGCGGCGGTGGTATCATCGATGGCGGCGTAAAGCCCGTCATGATCGCCCCAGGCGACATGGCTGAAGCCCGGCAGGAGCGGGCCAAAGCCGCTGGTCATCTTTTCGGACCCGGCGGCGGCGATCGCGGCATGCGAGCGGCCATGAAAGGAGCCCTCGAAGGCGATGATGCCGATACGCTCGGGCTGGCCCTTGGCGTGGAAATGCTTGCGCGCCATCTTGATCGCCAGTTCGCAGGATTCCGTGCCCGAATTGGTGAAGAAGACCGTGTCGGCGAAGGTGGCATCGACCAGCTTGTCCGCCAGCGCCTGCTGCTGCGGGATCTGATAGAGGTTCGAGGTGTGCCACAACCGGCCCGCCTGTTCGCTCAACGCGGCGACCAGATCGGGGTCGGCATGGCCAAGCGCGTTCACCGCGATCCCGGCGCCCATGTCCAGAAATCGGCGCCCATCCGCCTCGATCAACCAGCTGCCTTCACCCTTGACGAAGGTCAGGGGTGCCCGGTTATAGGTCGGAAGAACGGACGGGATCATCAGCGTATCCTTTGTTTCAGAAGCCCTTTGAGTGCCTTAGAGGCGCGGGCAAGTCAATGTTTTCGGGAGGATGCGGCGCGCGGGCGCGCCAGGGATCAAGCGAACAGGACGTCAGGCGCGAGTGCGTCGGCGTCGGGCGATGGGATATGCGCGGCGTTTGATCATGGCATGGCTTTAGCCCGTTCCTGACGCAACGTGAAGCGGAATCTGCGCAGCCCCGGCAAACGTCTTGTCGGCGTGGTGTTTTGCGCATACCGCTTTCACATGTTCACCCCCCGCGCCCCGAACCCCGCGCTTGCCGCGCTGCTGACGCTGGCGGCCTCGGCCTTTGCCGCAGGGACGACCCTGTTGGCCAAGGCCCTTGGCACCGGGGTTCTGGGGCCTGCATTGCATCCGCTGCAAATCAGCCAGGGGCGTTTCCTTTTCGCTCTGCTGGCGATCGGCGCGGTCACGGCGGCGATGCGGCCACGCATGAGCCGCCCGCATCTGGGGCTGCATGTGGGGCGGTCGGCCTTCGGCTGGGGCGGCGTCACCCTGATGTTCGCCGCAGCGGCCTTCATTCCGCTCTCGGACGCGACCGCCATCAGCTTTCTCAACCCGATCTTCGGCATGATGCTGGCAGTGCCCTTGCTGGGCGAAAAGGTAGGACCGGTTCGCTGGGGCGCGGCGGTCATCGCGCTGATCGGGGCCGCGGTGCTGACCCGGCCGGGCGGCGGGGCGCTGGCCTTCGGGGCGGTTCTGGCGCTCGGCTCGGCGCTTTGTCTGGGGGCGGAGCTGATTTTCATCAAGCGCCTTTCGGGGCGCGAGGGGCCGCTTCAGATCCTGCTGATCAACAACCTGATCGGGCTCGTGATCGCGACGCTGGCGGCGCTGCTGGTCTGGCGCGCGCCGAATGCGGGGCAATGGCTGGCGCTGGCCGGGATCGGCGTGCTGATGGCGGCGGCGCAGGCCTGTTTCGTCAACGCCATGGCGCGCGCCGATGCCAGTTTCGTGGCACCCTTTTTCTACGGCGCACTGGTCTTTGCCGCGATCTACGACGCGGCGGTATTCTCGGTACTGCCCGATGCGGTCTCTGTGCTGGGCGCGGGCATCATCCTGACCGGCGCGGGGCTGCTGGCATGGCGCGAGGGGCGGCGCAGGCCGCAAAAATGCCCGATCGCCGAGTGATACAACGCCACCCTTGACAAGAGAGTGCCCGATCGCTGCCCGCAGGGTTTCACGGCGTCGGAACAGCCGACGCTCAGCCGGCGTTGGTGCGCTCCAGATATGCGCGCAGTTCCTCGGTCTCGTGACGGGCCTCGCGCAGACCGTCCATGGTGGCGGCAAGTTCGGCCTCGGTCTGCGAAAGCTGGTTGGTCAGTTCGGCTTCGCGCTGCTGAAGATAGGTGATCGCCTGATCGCGCGTCTCCTCGGCCTCGTGCAGTTCCTGCGCCATTTTCTCAAGCTCGCCGACATCCGACTGATTGACGCGGATGAAGCGATGCACCAGCCAGTTGGCGAACCAGCCCAGACAGAACGCCACGAAAAGAATGATTGCCGTGGCGATGATAAACTCAGTTCTGTTCATCGGCTGTGTCTTTCTGCGATGGTTCCGCCGTCTCGTTATCTTCTTCGCCCGGTTCTTCGGAGCTTTCAAGAGCAGTCGCGTCTTCTTGCGCGGGCTTGGGGCTGATCACGCGGAATTCGATCCTGCGGTTCGCCTCGCGCCCCGCTTCGGTATCGTTGTCGGCGATCGGTTCGGCTTCGCCGTAACCCTTGGCAGTGAAGGACGAGGTCAGGATGCGTCGTTCGCGCAATGCATTGAGAACTGCCTGGGCGCGTTCCTGGCTCAGGCGTTCGTTCATGACCTCGCGGCCCTGGCTGTCGGTATGGCCGCCGATCTCCATGCGCAGATCACCGCATTCGCGCAGGACCTCGGCGATATCGTCGAGGATCACCGCGCCGCTGCCTTCGATGGTCGACGAGCCCGGCTCGAAATTGATCTTACGCTCGGACTGGATATCGGCGATCCGGGCCTCGCACTCGGCGGGCGTCGGAATGCTGGCGACAGGGTCGAGCGCCTCGCTATAGGTCACCTTGATCGAGAACTTGGCCCCTTCGCCCAGTTTTTCAGAAAGTAGGCGCGACACCCGCGCGGACGCATCCTTCTTCCCGGTGTTGCCGATCAGCGTCAGGTTGTCGGGGGTGACGGTCACCACCCCGTTCGAGACATGGCTGAGCGCCTCGAGCCCGGTCAGCGTGCGCAGCGACCAGTCCTTCGGCAATCCGTCCGAGACCCGCGCGGTGGTGCGCACCGCCCCCGAAGAGAACCGCGCCTTGGCGAAACTGTCCACGGTCTCGCGCGCCATTTTGCTACTGACGCGGCCACGGATCTGCACCTGCCCTTCGGGCGAAAGCGTCGCGACGAATTCCGGCGTGACGGTGGCGCTGTCATCCTCGGGACGGGGCAGCACCGCATGCAGCGCGAAGACATCGGGCAGCGAGGTTTCCAGCCGCCCGATCACATCGTCAAAGGTGCTTTCCTCGGTGCCTTCAAGGGCGACCATGGAAATATCCGCATCCGAAAAGGTCAGGCTCCCGCCGCCCAGCTTGTCGAGCGCGTCGATCGCCATTTCGACCGCTTCGCCCCAGCGGGGCGAGGGCACGCCAAGGGCAAGCGTGCAATCGGCCTTGCGGCTCAGGCCCGCCCGCCCTGCGGCGCGCAGAATCCGCTCGCGCGCGGCCTCGGTATCGGCTGAACAGGCATCGAACCGGGCCTCGCCATCCTCGATCAGGAAGCGCAGCGTGAAGGGCGTGACCACCGGGCGCGGCGCCGAGATATCCAGCGACAGGCTCAGATCCTCGGGGGCGTTGCGCGCCAGTTCGACCTCAAGCCGGCGTTTCGCCTCGGGGCTGTCCACCATCGCCTTGATCAGGACGCGTTCGGCATCGACCGAAATCTTGGCCCGCGGCAACAGTTCGAGCGATTCCACCGCGTAATCCAGCGCCTCTTCCCATGTCTCGGAATGGGGGTAATCCGCCGATTCCAGAAGATCTGTCGCCTCCCCGTCACCGGTGGCATCCACGATCTCCTCCATCAGCGCGTCGCGGTCGGTCGAGGCAGGTACCAACCCGATCAGCGAGGTGCCGCTGTCGTTGCGCAGGATCTCGATTGAGAATCGCGGCGGCGCTATGCCCTTGGTGTCCTCGACCAGCATCTGGTCCATCACCCGCGCCGCGTCCACCATTCGCCCGGCCAGCGACAGCGCCTTGAATCGCATCGCCTCGTTGGGGGCGGTGCCGCCCAGGAAAATCTGCAGCCCGTCGGCATCGACCTGCGTCCAGGTCATGCCGTTCATATCCAATTCCTGACGCACCGAGGCGCGTGAACTGTCCTCGATCACGGTCACGGCGAGACGCGCAATCAGAAGGCAGAACACGGCTGCGGCCAGGAATGTCGCGGCGATGGTGAAGATCGAAGACAGGCGCATGCTGTTGGGGCCCGCAAATTGTTGTCGCGCCCGTGTTTAGGCCCTGCCGTCAGCGAGTGCAATCACAGCAGCAGCGCAACGGCGAAAAACGGCAAGGGCAGCAGACCCGCATCTCGGTTCGAGCGAAACAGCGTCAGCAGCCGGTCGTTGTCGTCAAGGTCCAGCCTGCGCATCTGCCACTGCATGTGCCAACCCATGGCCCAGGGGCCGAGCAACGCCACCAGAAGCGCCGGGGAGCTGCCCGCCACCGCTGCCATGATCACCGCCAGCGATTGCAGTGCGACGCTCAGGATCAGGAACAGCAACAGCCATTTCGGGGTTCGTTCGCCAAACAGCCGCGCGGTGGATTTCACCCCGATCAGCGCGTCGTCCTCCTTGTCCTGATGGGCATAGATCGTGTCATAGAACAGCGTCCACGCGATCCCACCCAGGTAGAGAACGACCGCCGGCCATTCCAGCCGCCCGGTATGCGCCGTCCAGGCCAGAAGCGCGCCCCAGTTGAAGGCGAGGCCAAGAAAGACCTGCGGCCACCAGGTGAACCGCTTGGCAAAGGGATAGATCGCCACCGGCACCAGCGCCAGCACCCCAAGCGCGATCGCCGCCACGTTGAAGGTCAGCAGGATGCACAGCGCCACCAGCGCCTGCGCCACCAGCCAGGCAAGCGCCTGTTTCACGCTCACCTGCCCCGATGGAATCGGCCTTTGCGCAGTGCGCGCCACGCTGCCGTCGATATGGCGGTCGGTGATGTCGTTCCAGGTGCACCCGGCCCCTCGCATCAGCCATGCGCCAATCCCGCAGCCCGCGAATATCCACAGATCGTGCCAGCTTGCGCGCCCGTCATGCAGCATGCCCAGCAAAAGCCCCCACCAGCAGGGCAGCAAGAGCAGCCAGGTGCCGATCGGCCGGTCGGCCCGCGCCAGCCGCAGATAGGGCCTTGTGCCCGCCGGGGCCAGACGGTCCACCCAATTGCCGGTGACCGCGTCGGCGACCGGGCCCGAGGCCTCTGGCGTCTGGTTCTTGCCGGTCATATGGTGCCCTCATGACAGATGCGAAGATCAGGCTTTTTGTAGATCACCCCTTGGGGGAAGGGCAAACGGTTCCTCTGGAGCGCGACCAGGCGCATTATCTCTTTGGGGTGATGCGGCGTGGCACTGGCGATGGGGTGCTGCTGTTCAACGGGCGCGATGGCGAATGGCTTGCCACCGTGGCAGAGGCGGGCAAGCGCGCAGGTTCGCTGGCGTGCGTTTCGCAATCGGGGCCGCAGCGGATGCCGCCCGATCTGTGGCTGCTGTTTTCGCCGATCAAGAAGGCCCGCACCGACTTCATCGTCGAGAAGGCCGCCGAGATGGGTGCTGCGCGGATTCTGCCAGTGCAAGCGGATTTCACCAATTCCGAACGCATCCGCCAAGACCGCCTTCAGGCCCATGCCGTCGAGGCCGCCGAGCAATGCGGCGGCACCTATGTGCCCGAGGTCAGCAACCTGCAAAAATTGGATCGGCTGCTGTCGGACTGGCCCGACGACAGGCAGCTGATGTTCTGCGACGAGGCGCTGGCCGGGACAGCCGCATCGCTCGGCGATGCGCCCGGCGGCAAATGGGCGATCCTGATCGGGCCCGAGGGTGGTTTTTCACCCTCAGAGCGCGACCGTCTCAATGCCCTGCCCTTCGCCCACCCCGTCAGCCTCGGCCCGCGTATCCTTCGCGCCGATACCGCCGCCGTCGCCGCGATGACGCTCTGGCAGATGGCGCTTGGAGACTGGACATGAGCTTCGTTCGCCCCGAGGCCGTCGCCGCGATCCGGCGCTGGCGCGAGGTCATCACCGGGACCGGCGTGCTCTGCCTTGGCCTCTGGTGGATGCTGGGCACGACGGGGCTGTTGCATTGGCTGGGCTATGTCATCAGCGCCATCGCCGCCGTGCTGATCGTCAGCGGGATTCAGCGCGGGCGGTTTCGCGGTGATCGTGACGGGCCGGGCGTGGTCAGCGTGGATGAAGGCCGGATCGCCTATTTCGGGCCACTGACCGGTGGCGCAGTGGCGCTTGGCGAAATCACCCGGATCTGCCTTGATCCGACCGGCAGACCGCCGCATTGGCTGATCAGTCAGCCCGGCCAGGCCGATCTGGCGATTCCGCTCAGCGCACGGGGCGCGGACGATCTGTTCGACGCCTTCGCGACGCTGCCCGGGATCCGCACCGAACGGATGCTGGCGTTGATGCACCGCCCCGGCGATGACCCTGTCGTGATCTGGCACGAACCGGACAGCCGGCCCGCATTGACACCCCGGTGAAATACGGCCACTTGTGACAGCCATTGACGCGCGCAAGGCAGGAGAACGTTCATGTCCATACCCCAATCAGGCGGCGGGCCCATCGAGCGGCATGAACAGCTCGCGGAGTATCTCGAAAGCGGCTGCAAACCGCCCGAGGACTGGCGCATCGGCACCGAGCACGAGAAATTCGGCTATTGCAAGGACACGCTCAAACCCATCCCCTACGAGGGCGAGCGCAGCGTTCTGGCGGTGCTTGAAGGCCTGCGCGACCGGCATGGCTGGGCGCCGCTGGAAGAGGCGGGCAAGCTGATCGGCCTCACCAAGGAAGGCGCCAATGTCAGCCTCGAGCCGGGCGGGCAGCTGGAACTGAGCGGCGCGCCGCTCGAGACGATCCACGAGACCTGCGACGAGGTGAATGCCCATCTGCGTGACGTTAAGGACATCGCCGACAAGGTCGGCGTGGGCTTCATCGGGCTGGGTGCGGCGCCGGTCTGGGAACACGAGGCGATGCCCCGCATGCCCAAGGGCCGCTACAAGCTGATGACCGATTACATGGACCGCGTCGGCACGATGGGCAAATCCATGATGTATCGCACCTGCACCGTGCAGGTGAACCTGGATTTCGGCTCGGAAGCGGACATGGTTCAGAAACTGCGCGTGGCGCTGGCCCTCCAACCGGTGGCCACCGCGCTGTTCGCCAATTCACCCTTTTTCGAAGGCAAGCCGACAGGCTTCAAATCATGGCGCGCGCGGGTCTGGCGCGATCTCGATCCCGACCGAACCGGCATGTTGCCCTTCGTCTTCGACGAGGGTTTCGGGTTCGAGGCATGGGTCGAATACGCGCTCGATGTGCCGATGTATTTCGTTTATCGCGACGGGGTCTATATTGACGCGCTCGGGCAATCTTTCCGCGACTTCCTCAAGGGCAAGCTGCCCGCGCTGCCGGGCGAGAAACCGACCCTGTCGGACTGGGCCGATCACCTGACCACGATCTTCCCCGAGGCACGGATCAAGAAGTTCATCGAGATGCGCGGCGCCGATGGCGGGCCGTGGCGGCGGCTTTGCGCGCTGCCTGCGTTCTGGGTGGGGCTGATGTATGACCAGACCGCGCTTGATGGCGCCTGGGACCTGGTCAAGGACTGGGATGCCGAGACCCGCGAGGGGCTGCGGGTGGCGGCGGGCGAGGATGCCTTGCAGGCCAGGGTCAACGGCATCGACATGCATGAGCTGGCGCGCGAGGTTCTGGCGCTGTCGGAGGCCGGGCTGAAGGCGCGGGCGCGCAGCGGGGCGAACGGGTTGATCCCGGACGAGACCCATTTCCTCAATACGCTGAAGGAAAGCGTCGAAAGCGGGCAGGCCCCGGCCGACGAACTGCTGGCGCATTATCATGGCGATTGGCAGGGCGATCTGAGCCGGATTTATTCCGAATATTCCTACTGACCTGAAAACACTTGGAAAACCGCTTCGGCATCGCGGCGGTTTCGCATCGGTATTACGTCGGTATCGTTTCGGTATCCTGCGCCGCGCGCAGTGGTCACTTCTGGCCGATCTTCGGCTCGGTGCCTGCGCGAATACGGGCGATGTTGCTGCGGTGACGCCAATAGACCAGAAGGGTCAGGATCACCCCCAGAAGGAAAATCTGCGTCTGCCCCAGCAGCACGATCCAGATCGTCGACATCGCCGCGGCGGTGATCGCGGCGAAGGACGACATCCTCTTCCACAGCGCGGCGGCGAGCCAAGTCAGGCAGCACGCCACCCCGACCGGCCATGCCAGCGCCAGCAGCAGCCCCAGAAAGGTCGCGACCCCCTTGCCGCCCCTGAAGCCCAGCCAGACCGGATAGCAATGACCCAGAAATGCCATGAGCCCCGCGATCTGCGCCGCGTCCTCGCCGGTGAGATAGCGCGCCAGCAGCGCCACCGCGGCACCTTTGCCGCCATCCAGCAGCAGCGTCGCCGCTGCGGCCTTCTTGCTGCCGGTGCGCAGCACGTTGGTCGCGCCGATATTGCCCGAGCCGATCTCGCGCAGGTTGCCCAGTTTCATCACCCGCGCCAGCACCATCCCGAAGGGCACCGAGCCCAGGAGATAGCCAAGCACGGCCCAAATGATCAAAAGCGTCGTGCTGGTCTCGATGAGGGGCATCAGGGGGCCTCGAAAACAGGTCGTCCGGCGACATAGGTCGCGCGCACCTTACCCTGAAGGCGCTGACCGTCAAACGGGGTGTTCTTGGATTTCGACCGAAGCGTGGTGCGATCCATGACGAAAGGCTTGTCCGGATCGAACAGCACCAGATCGGCAGGCGCGCCCGCCGCAATCCGCCCCGAGGCCAGCCCCAGCCGTTTTGCCGGGTTGAGCGCCATCGCGCGAAACAGCGCCGGCAGGTCCAGATCGCCCGAATGATAGAGCCGCAACGCGGCGGGCAACAACGTTTCCAGCGCCACTGCGCCGCTGGCGGCCTCTTCAAAGGGCAGGCGCTTGGATTCCTCGTCCTGCGGCGTGTGCATCGAGGAAATCACGTCGATCAGCCCGCCGCGCACCGCCTCGATCACGGCCTGCCTGTCCGACTCGGAGCGCAGCGGCGGCTTGACCTTGAAGAAGGTGCGATAGTCGGCCACGTCCATTTCATTGAGCGTCAGGTGATGGATCGAGGTGCCTGCGGTGATGTCGAGCCCGTTGCGCTTGGCGCGCTCCAGCGCAGGCAGCGCGCGGGCGGTGGTGATCTGGTCGGCGTGATAACGCGCGCCGGTCATTTCCAGAAGCGCGATGTCGCGATCAAGCCCCATGCGCTCGGCCATGGGCGACACGGCAGGCAAGCCGCGCAGCGAGGCGAACTTGCCGCTGGTGGTCGACGCCCCCGCACTGAGCCCCGGTTCCTGCGGATGGGCGATGATCAGCGCGCCAAGGGCGCGCGCATAGGTCAGCGCGCGCGACAGCACCTTGGTGTTGGTGACGACATGGTCGCAATCGGTGAAGGCCACGGCACCGGCATCCATCAGGAAGCCGATCTCGGTCATCTCGCGCCCCTCGCGGCCCTTGGTCAGCGCCGCCATCGGCAGCACATGGACCGGCCCGGCGGCATTGGCGCGCCGCGCGACGAATTCCAGCGCCTCGGGGCTGTCGATGGAAGGCTGGGTGTCGGGCCGCGTGACCATCGTGGTCACCCCCCCCGCCGCCGCCGCCAGCCCGGCGGAGCGATAGGATTCCTTGTGGCGCTCGCCCGGTTCGCAGACCTTGACGCCGATATCGACGATCCCCGGCGCAAGGCAATGCCCGGCGCAATCCACCACCTCGTCGGCCTGCGGCGCATCGCCCCCGGCCCCGGCGGATTTTATCACCCCGCGCTCGATCAACAGCCAGCCGGGCGCGTCGGTGCCCTGTTCCGGGTCGATCAGGCGGGCATTGGTGAAAAGCGTGCTGGTCATGCGCTGGCTCCGGTCATCGCGGCCTCGATCCGGGCACGGGTGGCGTTGCGGTCGGCCTGGTATTTCAGAAGGTGCTTGTCGCCGCCCCGCGTTACCACCTGCACCGCGCTGCCGAGGGTGCGGATCGTGGCGATCTCGCTCAGTGGCACGGCCCGGCCCTGCGGCCCCAGAAGGCGGCGGTCGGTCAGATCCCAGCGGGCCTGCATTTCGTCCGAGGCGACATAGAAGCCCCGCACCGCCACCGCCGCCAATCCGCCGATGGCCCCGGTCCAGACATGCGGGTTGCCGATGGCCCAGAGGATCACCATGCCCGCCGCCATCGCCACGGCGGCGATCCAGGCATGGTCGCGCCAATAGGCCCCCTTGTCGGGATTGAACGCATGGAGCACCTGTTCGCCCGGCGCAAGCCGGGTGGTGGGCGTCATCGAGTGATAGAGCCCGTCATTCATGCCGCTATCCAGATCATGATGGCCACCAGCAGGAACAGCACCAGCAGCGCGATGCTGGCGATGCGCCCTGACATGGCGGCATTGCTCGGGGCGGGTTTGCCCCCGGTGGTGCCTTTCGCGCCCTCGGATGGCAGCGGCGCGAAGCTGACCGGTTCGGCGCGCTCGTCAAGGGTCGCGACAAGGCGCAAGGGGTGCGTCGGCGTCAGGGTCTGGCCCTGCCCGCCAAAGGCCCGCGACGGCACGATCAGCACATGGCCGGTGAGCGCATCAAGCCGCCCGCGCAGATCGCTGAGCGTTTCCTCGGCCACGCCGTGACCCTCTTCGAGGTAGCCTGAAAGGCCCAGCCCCGCGAGGTCAGAGACGGCGAAAAGTTCGACATGGTCCGAATCCAGCGTCTCTGCGCCAAGCGCGCGCTGCAAGGGCCAGTTGCCGTTGCGCCGGTTGAAGCTGTCGATCTCGTCCTCGGGCAGATCTACGGTGAAAACACGCACGACGCCATGTTCGGTCGGCTTGATCCCGATCTTCTCGGTCATGCCAGCACCTCACGCGGGCGGTCACGCAGGTTGCGGGCCAAAAGGTCCATTGCGGCCATGCGCACGGCGACGCCCATTTCCACCTGTTCCTGGATCACGCTGCGGTTGATGTCGTCGGCGATCTCGCCATCGATCTCGACCCCGCGATTCATCGGCCCCGGATGCATGACGATGGCGTCGGGTTTGGCATAAGACAGCTTTTCGGCGTCCAGCCCGTAGCGGAAGTAATATTCGCGCTCGGAGGGGATAAAGCCGCCATCCATGCGCTCGCGCTGAAGGCGCAGCATCATCACCACGTCGACATCGCGCAGGCCTTCCTTCATGTCGTCGAATAGTTCCACCCCGAAATCGGCGATCCCGGCGGGCATCAGGGTCGGCGGGCCGATCAGGCGCACGCGGTTTTCCATCTTGCCCAGCAGAAGGATATTCGAGCGCGCCACCCGGCTATGGGCGATATCGCCGCAGATCGCGATATTGAGCCGGTGCAGCCGCCCCTTGGCGCGCCGGATGGTCAACGCGTCCAGCAAAGCCTGGGTGGGGTGTTCGTGGCGCCCGTCCCCGGCATTGAGCACCGCGCATTTCACCTTTTGCGACAAGAGGTCCACCGCGCCGGAATGCGGGTGGCGCACGACCAGAAGGTCGGGGTGCATGGCGTTGAGCGTCATTGCCGTGTCGATCAGGGTTTCGCCTTTCTTGATCGAGCTGGCCTGCATGGCCATGTTCATCACATCGGCGCCAAGCCGCTTGCCCGCCAGTTCGAAACTGGCCTGGGTGCGGGTCGAATTCTCGAAGAACATGTTGATCTGGGTGAGACCCGCCAAAGCGTCGGCATGTTTCATCTCGCGGCGGTTGAGGGCGACATATTGCTCGGCGAGGTCCAGAATCGTGGTGATCTCGGTGGGGGCAAGGGGTTCGATCCCCAGCAGGTGCGAGTGTGAGAAGGTCATCCGCCGCTCCGTTCCGTGATCCTGACCGCTTATAGAAAGGGTCGCGCCAAGGGGCAAGGTGTGGCGGTGCTTTGCCCGCTTCCAAGTCGCGCATGGGGGCGGTAGCCTGTGGCACAATGGAATCGGCATATCAACATCACGCCGCAAGGGCGCTTCTGGACTGGCAGATCGAGCTTGGCGCGACCGAGGCGATCTGTGATGCACCGGTCGATCGCTATGCGCTGCCGGAGTCGCAGCCCAAGCCGGCGGCTGCCGCCGCCCCGGCCAGTGCCGCCGCCGCGCCCCGCCCTGCTGCTGCCGCGCCCGACGCCGACCCGGTCGCGGATGCACGCGCTGCGGCGGGCGGTGCCGACAATCTTGAGGCGCTGCGGGCAGCGCTGGCAGGATTCGAGGGCTGCGATCTCAAGCGCGGGGCGCGCAATCTCGTGTTTGCCGATGGCAATCAGGATGCGCGGGTGATGATCATCGGCGAGGCGCCGGGGCGCGAGGAGGACCGCGAGGGGCGGCCTTTTGTCGGGCGTGCGGGGCAGTTGCTTGACCGGATGCTGGCGGCGATCGGCATGGCGCGCGATGCGACGGACCCTGCCAAATCGGTCTATATCAGCAATATCCTGCCCTGGCGGCCACCCCAGAACCGCGACCCGAAGCCCGAAGAGATCGCCATGATGCTGCCCTTCATGCAGCGCCATGTCGATCTGGTGGCGCCCGAGATTATCATTCTGATGGGCAATATCTCCTGTCAGGCGGGGCTGGGGCGGCGCGGCATCACCCGGCTGCGCGGCAACTGGACCGAAAGCTACGGCAAGCCGAGCTTGCCGATGTTCCACCCTGCCTATCTGCTGCGCACGCCCAATGCCAAGCGCGAGGCCTGGGCCGATCTGCTGGAGCTTCAGGCGCGGCTGCGGGGACAGCCGTGAAGATCCTTGGTTTTTCCGACCTGCACCAGTCGGCGCGGCATGCGGACATTTTGGTCCAGGCCAGCCGGACGGCGGACCTCGTGATCGCGGCGGGCGATTTTTGCAATACGCGCGCGGACCTTGATGCGGCAATGAGCCTGCTAAGCGAGATCACTGCGCCACTGGTGGCGGTGCCGGGTAATCACGAAAGCGCATCCGAACTCGACGCCGCAGCGCCCGCAGGGGCAACAGTGCTGCATGGCGAGGGCGCAACGTTCGACGGGCTGCGGGTGTTCGGGCTGGGCTACGGTGTGCCGGTCACGCCCTTTGGCGACTGGTCCTGCGATCTGACCGAGGAGGAGGCCGAGGCGCTGCTCTCGCGTTGCGAGCGCGCCGACATCCTGATCACCCATTCACCGCCCAAGGGCCTTGGCGACATGACCTCGCAAGGGGTCTCGGTGGGCTCGGGCGCGATCCGCGCGGCGATCGAGCGGCTCAAGCCCCGGTTGGCGCTTTGCGGCCATATCCATGACAGCTGGGGCACCACCGGCACGATCGGGCCGACCAGCGTGCATAACCTTGGCCCCGCGCCCAACTGGTTCGAGATATCGGCATGATGGACCCGCTTGTTCTGTTGGCTTTCGTGCCCGCCGCGCTGGCGCTGAACCTGACGCCGGGGGCGGATATGATGTTTTGCCTCGGGCTGGGGCTGCGGGCGGGGCCGCGCGCGGCGGCCGCGGCCAGTGCCGGTATCGCGGCGGGGGGCATCGTGCATGTCACGCTGGCGGGCCTTGGCCTTGGCGCGGCGGTGGCGGCGATGCCATGGCTGTTCGATGCGATCCGCTGGGTCGGGGTGGCCTATCTTCTGTGGCTCGCGCTCGGGGCGCTGCGCCGTCCCGCCATGCGGGCGGCCAACCCGCTGGCGATGCCCGCGCGCCGCGCCTTTCGCGACGGGCTGATCGTCAACCTGCTCAATCCCAAGGTCATTCTGTTCGTGCTGGCCTTCGTGCCGCAATTCGTCGATCCCGCCGGCGGCGCGATCCTTGGACAGTTCCTGATCTTCGGGCTGATCCTTGCCTTTGGCGGGCTTGTCATCAACACCGCCGTCGGCGTTTTCGCGGGCGGCCTCGGGCGGCGGCTGGCCGGTTCGGCGCGGTTTACACGCGGGCTGGGCTATGCCAGTGCGCTGATATTCGCAGGGCTGGCCGCGCGCCTTGCCCTTCTTCAGAGGAGTTGACCCCATGAGCCGTATCGACGAAAGCACCGATTTCGTGCCGATCAGGATCGCCGTGCTGACCGTCAGCGACAGCCGCGATATTTCGGATGACCGCTCGGGCGAAGTGCTGGTGAACCGGATCGAGGCAGCGGGGCATGTGCTGGCCGACCGGATGATCGTGCGCGACGAGCGCGACCAGATCGCCGACCATCTGCGCGAATGGATCGCCTCGGACAAGGTGGATGTGGTGATCTCGACCGGGGGCACCGGCCTGACCGGGCGCGACGTGACCGTCGAGGCGCATCGCGATGTCTATGAAAAGGAGATCGACGCCTTCGGCACGGTCTTTACCATGGTCTCTATGCAGAAGATCGGCACCAGCGCCATTCAGTCGCGCGCCACCGGCGGCGTGGCGAACGGCACCTACCTGTTTGCCCTGCCCGGCAGCCCCGGCGCCTGCAAGGATGCCTGGGACGAGATCCTGAGCCCGCAGCTGGATTACCGCCACAAGCCCTGCAATTTCGTCGAGATCCTGCCGCGTCTGGACGAACATATGCGGCGCAAGTAACCCCGCGCTGCCATGGTCCGGCCTGCGCAATCAGCGCGCCGGGCAGCCCCTGATATCCACGGCCCGGTCGCCGCCGATCACGGTGATGCGAATGCCCGAGCGGTCCAGCGCAAATGTGCCGCCCTCGACATGGTAAAGCTCGGCGCGCGCAACCAGTTTGTCACCGTGGCGTTCGGTTTCGGGCTGTGCCACCCAGATCGCATCATTCCCGGCCTCGACCACGGCGATCTCGTCGCGCGCGATGGCGGGCATGCGCAGTTCGGCGGTCAGTTGCAGGCCGCCCCTCATCGGGCTGACCGTGCACGTCACATCCGTGACGCCCGCCTCCTGCGCGGTTGCGGGGCGCGAGGCCAGCGCCGAGACGATCTGCGGATCGCGGCGCGTCTCGCCATGCGGCAGATCCTGCGACAGGCTCAGCGTGACGGGCACGCAGATATCCTTGCAAACGCCCATTTCGATCTTGCCCATCAGGCTGATCGGCTTTCCCGCCGTCTGCGGCGTCAGGGTCAGCGGCAATGTCACCGTATCGCGATACCCGATCGCGCGTAGCCCGCCCTGATCGATGGGGCGCGGTGTCGGCCAGGCGATCTCTACGCCAGCAAGGTTGTGCGATCCGCGCCAGTCGAAACGCGGCGGAATGCCCGCATCGCCCGGCGCGCGCCAATAGGTTTTCCATCCATCCTGCATGGTCAGCTCCAACGCAGCCACGTGCCGACCGTCCTGCTGGCTCCAGCCGGTCAGGATACGTGCCTTGATCATGGCGTCCTCGGCATGAGCCGCAAGCGACGTCAGCGAAAGACCGCACATGGCGGCAAGAACGGGAAGGATACGTTTCATCATATCACTCAAATGGGCGATCCAGACTGAAATGCCAATTCACGTTACAGCGAGAAATGTCACAAGGGCCGCCGGGCAGCGCTTGAACTGGCGGCGTCGCATCTCCATTGTTTAAGAAGCAACCGGAGCCACATCTTGACCTCGGACATCGACCTTACCGGAAAACTGCTGATCGCCATGCCGGGCATGGGCGACCCCAGATTCGAGCATTCGCTCGTGTTCATGTGCGCCCATTCCGACGAGGGCGCGATGGGGCTGGTCATCAACAAACCCACCACCGACCTGCGGCTGAGCGACCTTCTGGACCAGTTGACCATCAGCCCCGGCGACGACATGCGCAACCTGCCGGTGCATTTCGGCGGGCCGGTGGAACATGGCCGGGGCTTCGTGTTGCATGATTACGGCTATCACTCGTCGATCTCGACGCTGGACGTGAACGACGATTTCGCCATGACGGCCACGCTCGACATTCTCGAGGACATGGCCGAGGGGCGCGGGCCGACCCATGCGCTGATGGCGCTTGGCTATGCCGGATGGGGGCCGGGGCAGCTTGAGGCCGAGATCGCACAGAACGGCTGGCTGACCTGCGAGGCCGACAAGGCGCTGGTGTTCGAAATCCCCGATCACGGCAAATGGGAGGCCGCTCTCAAGACGCTGGGTGTCGATGCGCTGGCCCTGTCGGCCAGCGCCGGGCGCGCCTGAACGTCAGCCCGCGGCGTGACGGCGGCGCAGCGTGCCGGGGCGTCCGGGCAGCGACAGGGCGGCATCCTCGCGTGGCATCCGGCTGATCAGTTTGCCTTTCGAGATCACCGCCAGACGCGCGGGGCGCAGGCGCAGCGCCTCGATGGGCGCGCCCGCATCCAGCACCACGAGCGAGGCGCTTTTGCCCGGCGCAAGGCCCAATTCATCCAGCCCCATGATGCGCGCGTTCTGCGTTGTGACCATGTCGAAACAGCGGGCCATCTCGTCGGGGCTGGTCATCTGCGCCACATGCAGCCCCATGAACGCCACATCCAGCATGTCGGCAGTGCCCAGCGAATACCAAGGGTCCAGCACGCAATCCTGGCCCCAGCCGACGGTGATGCCATGCGCCTGCATCTCCTTGACGCGGGTCAGTCCGCGGCGCTTGGGATAGGTATCGTGGCGGCCCTGCAGGGTGATGTTTATGAGGGGATTGGGGATCGCGGCGATCCCGGCCTCGGCCATGAGCGGCAGCAGCTTGGAGACATAGTAATTGTCCATCGAATGCATTGACGTAAGGTGACTGCCCGCGACCCTGCCCTGCAAGCCAAGGCGCTGCGCCTCGAAGGCCAGCGTTTCGATATGGCGGCTCATCGGGTCGTCGGTCTCGTCGCAATGCAGATCGACCATCAGCCCGCGCTCGGCCGCGATTTCGCAAAGCTCGCGCACCGAACGTGTGCCCTCGGCCATGCTGCGCTCGAAATGGGGGATGCCGCCGACCACGTCGACTCCCATGTCGAGCGCGCGCAGCGTGTTGGCGCGTGCGGTCGCGTCGCGGTAAAAGCCGTCCTGCGGAAAGGCGACCAGTTGCAGGTCGATATAGGGGCTGACGCGCTCGCGCACCTCCAGCATCGCCTCGACGCCCAGCAGGCGGTCGTCGCAGGTGTCCACATGGCTGCGGATCGCCAGAAGCCCCATGCTGGCGGCCCAATCGCAATAGGTCAGCGCGCGCGCGACCATCTCCTCATGGGTCACGACGCGCTTGAGCTCGCCCCAGAGGCCGATCCCCTCGAGCAAGGTGCCCGAGGCGTTGATGCGCGGCAGGCCATAGGTGAGCGTCGCATCGAGGTGAAAATGCGGATCGACGAAAGGCGGGCTGACAAGATCGCCCGCCGCCTCGATCGCCTCGCCCGCTTCTGCGCCGGACAGATCCTCGATCGCGGCGATGCGGTCGCCCCGGATGCCGATATCTGCGACACGGCCATCGGGCAGCGTGCCGCCCTTGACGATCAGATCGAACATCAGCGTTCTCCCTTCTTGAACGGCACCATCAGGGCGGCGGGCACCTCGGCGCGGCGCGACATCACGATCAGCGCGAGGATGGACAGGAAATAGGGCATCATCAGGAAGACCTGATAGGGAATGTCGGCCCCAAGCGGGGTTTGCTGGATGCGGATCTGCAGCGCATCGAAGGCGGCAAACAGGATCGCCCCCAGCAGCGCCTTGCCGGGTTTCCATGCGCCGAACACCACCAGCGCGATGCAGATCCAGCCGCGCCCGTTGACCATCTCGAAGAAGAAACTGTCAAAGGCCGACATGGTCAGGAACGCGCCACCCACCGCCATCAGCCCGCTGCCCACCATCACCGCGCCCATGCGGATCGCGGTGACCGAAAGCCCCTGCGCCGCCACCGCAGAGGGGTTCTCGCCCGCCGCCCTGAGCGCCAGCCCCAAAGGCGTGCGGTAGAGCACCAGCGCCACCACACCCACCAGGATGAACGCGAGATATGTCAGGGGTGTCTGCGCAAACAACGCAGGCCCGATCAGCGGAATATCCGACAGGATCGGGATCTCGAAGGGTTGGAACGCCTCGATTTTGGGCGGGCTCGTGACCTCGGGCAGGGCCAGCCGGTAAGCGTAATAGGTCAGCGACGTGGCCAGCAGCGTCACCCCCAGACCGACCACATGCTGCGAGAGGCCAAACGGCACCGTCAGCAGGCTGTGCACCAGGCCAAAGAACATGCCCACCAGCATCGCCACCGCGACGCCTGTCCAAAGACCGGTGCCCGAATAGACCGCCATCCACCCGGCAAAGGCCCCGGCCACCATGATGCCCTCGATCCCGAGGTTGAGAACCCCCGCGCGCTCGCAGATCAGTTCGCCCAGGGTGGCAAAGATGAGCGGGCTCGCTATGCGGATCGCGGCGGTCCAGAAACTGGCGGATATCAGGATGTCGAAAAAATCCATGGCCTATTCCCTCACCACGCGAAACCGGGTCAGCAGGATCGCGACCACCATCAGCAAGAGCGCCGTCGCCAGCATGATATCGGCAAGATAGCTTGGCACGCCGACGGCGCGGCTCATGCTGTCGGCGCCAACGAAGATGCCCGCGACGAACAGCGCCGCCGCCACCACCGCCAGCGGATTGAGCAGCGCCAGCATCGCCACGATGATCCCGGTGTATCCAAAGCCGGGGCTCAGATCGAGCGTCAGGTTGCCCTTGAGCCCGGCGACTTCGGAAAAGCCCGCCAGCGCCGCCAGCCCGCCCGACAAAAGCGCCGTCTTGACCAGCACGCGGTTCACCGGGATGCCCGCGAAACCCGCCGCTTCTCGGTTCAGCCCGACGGCACGCATCTCATAGCCCAGCGTCGTGCGCCGTTCGATCACCCAGATCACGCCAGCCGCGATCAGCGCCAGCCCGAAACCCCAATGCAGGCGCAGCCCCTCGACGATGCGCGGCAGGCGTGCTTCGGCGATCAGGCGCTCGGATTTGGGCCAGCCCATGCCCATCGGGTCCTTGAGCGGCCCCTCCAGCAGCATCGAGACGAACAAGAGGAAAATGAAGTTGAAAAGCAGCGTCGTCACCACCTCGTCGACCCCGAAGCGCACCTTCAGCAATGCAGGGACCAGCAGCACCAGCGCCCCCGCCAGCATCGCCGCGATGGCCAGGGCCGGTAACAGGGCAAAGCCGCTCCAGGGTAAAAGCCCGGTGCCCAGAACCACCGTCATCAGCGCCCCGGCGTAAAGCTGCGCCTCGGCGCCGATATTCCACAGACGGGCACGAAAGGCGACGGCCACAGAAAGGCCGGTGAAGATCAGCGGCGTCGCGCGGTTGAGCGTTTCAAGCAGCGCGAATTTCGAGCCGAACGCGCCCTGGATGATGAGCCCCAGCACCGAGAACGGATTGCCCCCGGCGGCCATCGCCAAGAGCGAGGCGATCACCACGGTCGCGCCGATGGCGATCGCGGGCGGCAGGGTGCTGCGCCAGATCGACGGCCTGGCGACGGGTTCAAGGCGCATCGGCACTCTCCTGCTGTTCGGCTTCGCCTGTTTCGAAACCCTGACCCGCCATCCAGACGCCCAGCTCGGCGGGGGTCATGCGGCCACGGGCGAATCCGGGCGACAGGCGACCTTCGGAGATGACGTGGATCACGTCCGAGAGGGCCATGATCTCGTCAAGGTCTTCGGAGATCAGCAGCACCGCCGCGCCCCGGTCGCGCGCCGCCAGAAGCTGCCCGTGAACATAGTTCACCGCGCCGATATCCAGCCCGCGCACCGGCTGGTTGGCCAGGATGATGCGCGGCGCGGCCTCGAGCACGCGGCCAAGGATCAGCTTTTGCATGTTGCCGCCGGACAGAAGGCCGATGCGGGTGCCGGGGCCGGGACAGCGCACATCGTATGTGTCGATGATCTGGCGGGTGAAACGTTCGGCGCGCGCCCAGTTCATCCAGCCCGAGCGGCTATAGGGGGGCTGCGCATAGGTTTCCAGAATGGCGTTTTCCGTCAGGTCAAAGGCGGCGATGGTGCCGGTCCTGTGACGGTCCTCGGGGATGCGGGCGATACCCGATTGCACCGCCGCACGCGGCGACCAGCCCTCGGGATGCGCACCGTGCAGTTCCATGCGCCCCGTTTCGGGGCTGACCAGCCCGCCGATCAGGTCGGCCAGCGCGCCTTGCCCGTTGCCCGAGACACCGGCCAGCCCGGTGATCTGCCCCGCCCTGAGCGCCAGCGACACCGATCTGAGCCCCGGCGCGTTGCCCCGGTCGGGCGTGGTCACATCGTCAAGCTGCATCAATACCGCGCCGGGAGTGCCGGGTTCCACACGCGGGGCGCTCACCTCGGCGCCGACCATCAGCGCGGCCAGCTTTTCCTTGTCGACCTCGGCGATGGGGCGCTCGGCCACCAGCTTGCCGTGACGCAGGATCAGCACCCGGTCCGAGATCGCCATGACCTCGTGCAGCTTGTGCGAGATGAACACCACGGAAAGGCCCAGTTTCACGGCCTTGCGCAGGGTGGCGAACAGATCCTCTGTTTCCTGCGGGGTCAGGACCGCCGTCGGCTCGTCAAGGATCAGGATGCGCGCATCGCGGTAAAGCGCCTTCAGGATCTCGACCCGCTGGCGCTCGCCCACGGTCAGGCTGCCGACCTTGGCATCCAGATGCACCTGCAGCCCGAAATCCGCCGAAAGGCGCGCCAGCTTGTCGCGCGCCGCCGCGCGATCAAGGCTGAGCGCAAGCAGGCTTTGCGTGCCAAGCGTCACGTTTTCCAGCACGGTCATGTTGTCGGCCAGCGTGAAATGCTGATGCACCATGCCCACGCCCGCATCCAGCGCCGCGCGAGGATTGCCCGGCGGCAGGGTGCGGCCGAACACCTCGACCGTGCCTTCATCGGCCGTGTACTGGCCGAACAGGATGTTCATCAGGGTCGTCTTGCCTGCGCCGTTCTCACCCAACAGGGCGATCACCTCGCCCTCATGCAGCGACAAGCCGATCGCGTCATTCGCGACCAGCTTGCCGAAGCGTTTGGTGATGCCGTCAAGGCGCAGGACGACCCGCGCCGTTCCGTTATCGGTCATTCAGGATGACTTGGGTTCTTCGTCGTTGATCTCGACCGTGAAGTCGCCCGACAGGATCTGTGCGCGGCGCTCCTCGACCAGGTCCAGCGCGGCCTGCGGCACCTTTCCCTCGAACGTGCCCAACGGCGCCAGCGAACAGCCGCCCTCGCGCATGAAGGAATAGACCCCGTAATCCGCCGCCTTGAACGTGCCTGCCTGCACTTCGGCGATAGCCTTGTCCAGGGTCGGTTCAAAATGCCAGATCGCCGAGGCGACCACCGTATCGGGGTAATCTGCCTGCGTGTCGATCACGTTGCCGATCGCCAGAATGCCCTTTTCCTGCGCCGCATCCGAGACGCCGAAGCGTTCGGCATAAAGCATGTCGGCGCCGTTCTCGATCATGGCAAATGCGGTTTCCTTGGCCTTGGGAGGATCGAACCAGCTGCCGATGAAGCTGACCTGGAAGGTGATATCGGGGTTCATCTCGCGCGCGCCGGCCATGAAGGCATGCATCAGACGGTTCACCTCGGGGATCGGAAAGCCCCCGACCATGCCGATATTGGCGGTTTCGGTCATCGACCCGGCGATGATGCCGCTCAGATACGAGGCGTCCTGGATGTAGTTGTCGAACACCGCGAAATTGCCCAGCGCATCGTCATGCTTGAAGCTCGATCCCATCAGGAAGGCGATGTCGGGATATTCCGCCGCGACCTCGCGCGCCTCCTGCTCGACGGCGAAGACCTCGCCGATGATGAGCTGATAACCCTGCTCGGCATATTCGCGCATCACGCGGGCGTAATCGGTGTTCGAGACATTCTCCGAGAAGACGTATTCCACGTCTCCCCGCTCCTCGGCGGCAGTGGCGGCCTTGTGGATACGGCTGACCCATTGCTGCTCGACCGGCACGGTGTAGATGCCCGCCACCTTGAGCGGCTCGGCCGCGCGTGCCGTCCCCGGCAGGCCCGACGCAGCAAGCGCGACGACAAGCGCGCCGCCTGCGGTGCTTCCCAGAAAACGGCGGCGCGACAGGCCCCCGGCAACAGCTTTGCGTGATTGATCCATGTGGTGATCCCCCGTGTTGTGCGCTCCGCGCGCTGATGTTTGACCAAACGGTAAACTCATTTATGCTCTGTGCCAATAGACGGCAGCTCCAGGCATGGAGTCCAGAGCCCAAAGCCCGCTTTCTGTGCAACCAATCCCGATTTGCACTTCGTTTGTGCATTCATGACCCTGACGGCATTTCCATGCGCTGCGGATCACGCCCCGCCCCGGGGAAATGTCGCAAAATGCGACGCAGGCGGCGCTCATGCGGGGACAGGGGCAGACGCATTGTGCAACGCCCCGCTCAGCAAGGGATTTCCACGGTCCCGAAAGGACATTTCATGATCCAGGTATTGTCCACAGTCTGGGCCCTTCTGCTCGGCATCGTCTTCATCATGCTGGGCAATGGCATGCATTTCACCCTGATCGGCCTGCGCGGCGGGATCGAGGGATTTTCGGCCTCGGAACTGGCGATCATCACCTCGAGCTATTTCGTGGGCTTCCTGTCGGGCGCGCGGCTCAGCCCGGGTCTGATCCGGCGCGTGGGGCATGTGCGTGTCTTCGCGGCATTGGGCAGCCTGATGTCGGCGGGGCTGATATCCTTTCCGCTGCTCACCGAGCCCTGGGCCTGGACGGTGCTGCGCCTTCTGGTGGGCTTTTGCATGTCCGGCGTCTATGTCACCGCCGAAAGCTGGCTCAATGACGCCGCCAACAACGAGACGCGCGGCAAGGTTCTGTCGGCCTACATGATCGCGCAGACCCTCGGCATCATCGGCGCGCAGGGCCTGCTGACCCTTGGCGACGCGGGCACCGCCGTGCTGTTCATCGGGGCTTCGGTGCTTGTCTCGCTCTCGCTCACGCCGATCCTTCTGTCCGTCACCCCTGTTCCCGCCGCCGAGGTGGCGCGCCCGATGCCCCTGCGCGCCCTTTTCATGGGCTCGCCCCTTGGCACGGTCGGGATTTTCCTTCTGGGCAATGTCTATGCGACGCAATCGGGCATGGGCGCGGTGTTCGGCACCCAGATCGGCCTGACGGCGGCCCAGGTCGCGCTGTTCGTCGCGATGCTCTTTGCCGGGGCGCTCCTGATGCAATACCCGATCGGCTGGCTTTCGGACCGGATGGACCGGCGCAAGCTGATCTTCGGCGCCGCTGCCCTGGGTGCCGCGTCCTGCGCCGCAGGGTGGATCACCGGCGGCGGGCTGTGGCCCCTGATGGCCTCCGCCTTTTTCGCAGGCGGCGTGACGACGCCTCTTTACGCGCTGTTCCTGGCCTATACGAATGATGCCCTCTCCGCCGAAGACATGCCTGCGGCGTCCGGCGGTCTGGTCTTCACCTTCGGTCTGGGCGCGATCGCGGGTCCGCTTGTCACCGGTTGGGCGATGCAGGGACTCGGCCCGTTCGCGTTCTGGCTGGTGCTCGGGGCAACCTTCGGCCTCATCGCTCTTTATGCGGCCTATCGCATGACCCAGCGCGCTGTCGTGCCGGTCGAGGAAACCGAAAGCTACCTCGGCGTCCTGCCGACCGCATCGACCGTCGCAGTGGAAGCCGCCACCGCCTGGGCCGCCCAGCAAGCCGAAGCCGAGCGCGAAGCCGAAGACGACGCGCAAACCTGACCCCGTTCGCGAAGATCCGACGCTCCGCCCCGGCCTGCACGCGCAACCAGCCGCAACCGGCACTGTCCGCGTGAGGTCAATATGACAATGTTGAAATGGCGGAGACGAAGGGAGCGATACCCATGGTCTTATAATAACGCATCAATTTGCCTAATCTACTGTTTTAAATCTGACTTTCTTACATACAGTATCATGTGATTGCATCCAGCCTCGCACTATGGCACACACAAAGTGTATCCACGAGGGCCAGAAGTGTATCTCATATGAGCAAACCCCTGACGACTGATGTCGCTATCCGCAAATGGAAGCCGGAAAGGCCCGGTGAAGCAAAAAGCACAGGCGGGCGTGACGGCCTGTATGTGCGTGGCTGGCCCAATGGAGCCAAGGCCTTCTATTTCCGTAGCGGCACATGGTTGAAGATCGGAGACTATCCAACTTTAAGCTTGGCGAACGGTCGTGAACTCGCGGTTGTGGCTAAGCGGCTCAAGAAAGAGGGCTTCGGCAACGAGGCACTCAAACGCGGCTTTGCAAACGCCAGGACGGCCGGTGAACTCGAGGGCGTTGTTAGGGGTCGGGTGCTTGCCGGTCTCGAACAAACAGGCGTAACTTTTGTACCCACCTTAGACCAGATGTGGGAAGAATGGTTCGCTGATGTCGAGCCAACACTGCAAGAGGGGCCGAGCCGCCGACGTCCGCGAGCCATCCTTGAGCACCACATCAGTCCCATTATCGGCGCAAGACCGATCAACGAAATCCGGCGACGCGAGGTCTTCAATCTTCTGCATCCCCTGTTCAAGGACAAGCCCGTCACTGCGGGTCACGCGCTAGGCCACATCAACAAGGTTTTGAGCGCGCAATTGTTCTGGAGTTTTGTGAGAGCAACCCAACCCCGCCACGTTCGAACTTCCCGAAAAGGGTGACCAAGAAAAAGCACCACGGAACAATGCCGGCTGAGCAGTTGCCAAAACTGTGGAAATGGGTCCAGAAAACCGATGCTAGCGAGAGCACTAAGCTGGCAATCCTCACGGCGATGGTGACAGCTCATAGAATTGGTGTTGTGGTACGACTCCCGTGGGAAGATATAGATGATAGCGCCGGCGTTTGGACAGTGCCAGAGCGCAAAGACAAGTTCACAAAGGGTCTAATGAAATCAGGAAACAAGTATTCCCTAAGGCTGCCTTCCGAATTGCTGGACAAAATCAGCAGTTTGCGTATGACGTCCGGAAGCCGATACGTATTTGAAAGCCCTTCCACGACTGGTCATCTCACAGAAAATGCTGTCCTAAAAGTTCTAAAGCGATTTGATCCTCAGCTGACGACACACGGCTTTAGGAATTCGATCAAAGAGTTTTGTCGTAAAGCAGAGCCGCCGGTTCCTGATTATATCGCCGATCTTTTTTGCGATCACACCTTGACGGGGCTAGATGCCAGTTACCGCAGATCCGACACTTCCCGCGAGCGCGCGACACTGGCTGAGAGGTTGTATCAACATATTGTCAGCTGAACTGTTTTTCGCATCGGTTGTAAGCTCCTCTTTACAGCCATAGGCCACTACAAAGGGATGCGCTCTCACCGATTATCAACTCCGATTGGATAGGGCCACGCTCACAGGCGAAATCTACTGGCAACCAATCTGATCGGAGCAAGTTTTGGGCTGTCGTCTCATCGGAAGTTTTTGAAACTCAGTCTGAGTCAAGATAACCCCAGCCTATGTGGAATACTCTTCGGGAGATCACAATGGATGAGGCCAAACGAGAGGTTCTGGATCTCCTTCAAGATAGGTTGAAACGGAGCCTTGCGCGAAAGTGGAACGAACACGACGCGTCGTCTGAATTGACCGCGAACGAAGCCCGCGAAAAAGTCACTGAACTTTTCAGAGACCAGCTTACCGACGGCATAGGCGCCAAAGATCCAGGCGGAAACGCTTTCGCCGGCCTGTTGTCCCTCCAAACCGCCTTTCCCTCACTTCCACGCCCGCCCTCAGACGACGAAATTTTGCATGCGATCGAACGATCTAAAGCTGACTACTATGCATTTCAGGCACTCCGAATCTTGGCGCACCTTCAGATCGCTCCACGATCAGCGGCGCTTAAGACATGGGAGCAGAATGCTCTACTGGGCCTGATTTGCGAGCCGCCTTTTCCGAAGGGACCGTCCCCGTTTCGTGATGCCCATCGCAACATGCTGATCATTTCGCAGATTGAACAACTCGAATATGCTGGTCTCAAACCCACCAGGAATGAGCAGCGAGACGTGGATAGCAAAGCGCACCAAAGTGGCTGCGACATCGTTGCCGATAGTCTTTCATCGCTTGGACAAGGCATGTCTTACGCTGCGGTGGAACGTGTATGGAAAAATCGCGAGAAACAGCCTCGGCTCGACATTCTCGCGACACTGATTACGCACGCAATTTTAAGCATTGCCTCCGATCCATCAAGCTCGGAAAAATAGAAGGCCCTTCAAATCCGATGCCTGCTTGTGCAGCTGCATTTAGGTTCCTGTCATCTCAAACGACAGGAGCTGACATATGTCTATCACTTTCGAATTCGAGGAGGAGCCTAACGACCCTCTCGAGACCAACGCCCCTCTCGACCCTAGCGACGCTCTCGAAGCTCTTATGACCGCCCGCGAAGGGGCTGATTTGCTCGCGGTTAGCCTGCCCACCTTTTGGCGCCGGGTTGCCGATGGCACCATCCCACCCCCCATCAAGCTGGGCCGTCTCTCGCGCTGGCCACGCTCCGAGATCGTCGCGGTGATCTCGTCTGCGAAGGCGAAGCGCGACAATGCCTAATGCAAGAGACCTTTCAAACGCATTGGGCGGGCGCTGGCACGGCCAGTATGGCACGGCGCCCTGCCCCATCTGTCAGAGCCAAGCCC